>OLGD01001187.1_pt1 | contig 42204 bp, 31 predicted proteins | sample 1605311 | NCBI WGS metagenome assembly OLGD01 (sample SAMEA3888917, study PRJEB22519) | human gut metagenome | biome: human gut; feature: human-associated habitat; material: faeces | place: Denmark | collected 2010
GAACTTCGGCGTTTGAGATGGTCCTCTCCCCCGGGGCAGGGATAGCAAGTGCCGCCGGGAAGAGCGCTCTGCGAGCGCGGGGCTGGGGGCAGAAAGCGAAGCTAATGGCGGGGGCAGCCGGCGACCAACCGGGCACGCCCCCCGTCGGGCACCACAGCGGCAAGGTCAGCCGGCGACAAAAAAGGTAAGCCCCCCGCCGGGGGCAAAAAATCCCCCACCTGCCGGGAAAGGCAGGCGGGGGACGCGGTCATTTCCCTTTCCTCTCCCCGTCGATGGTGGAGATTTCCGGGATGGACTCCTCCAGCACGTCCAGAACGATGCGGGCGGTATCCAGAGAGGTAAAGGTGGTCACGCCGTTCTGTACGGCACAGCGGCGGATGGCGACGCCATCCTCGTAGTGAACGCCGGAGAGAATGGCGCGGGTGTTGATGATATAGCTGACATAGCCGGCACGGATGGAATCCAGAATTTCCTCACTGCCTTCGCTGATCTTGCCGCGGATGCGCGTGCGGATGCCGTGCTGCTTGAGGAACATGGCAGTGCCGAGCGTCGCCTCAATGTTGAAGCCGAGCCGGTAGAAACGGCGCACAAGAGGCAGAGCCTCCTCCTTGTCCTCGTCCGCGATGGTCACGATGACGGTGCCGTAGTCCTTCATGCGGACGCCGGACGCCTTGAGCGCCTTGTACAGCGCACGGTTGAGACGGCGGTCGTAACCGATGGCTTCCCCCGTGGACTTCATTTCCGGGGAGAGGTACGCGTCCATGCCGGTCAGCTTGGCGAAGGAGAAGGCAGGCGCCTTGACATACCACCAGCTCCGCTCCGGCAGGATCATGTCCGTGATGCCCTGCTCCGCAAGCGATTCTCCCAGCATGGCGCGCGTTGCGATGCGCACCAGATTGACGCCGGTGGATTTGGACAGGAACGGCACGCTCCGGGAGGCACGCGGGTTGACCTCGATGACAAATACGCGGTTTGAGCTGTCCACGATGAACTGGATGTTGAACAGTCCCACGATGCCGATGCCCAGACCAAGCCGCGTGGTGTAGTCCGCGATGGTGTCCTTGACCGACTGCGGGATGGAGAAGGGCGGGTAGACGCTGGTGCTGTCGCCGGAGTGCACGCCCGTGCGCTCCACCAGCTCCATGATGCCGGGCAGGAAGACCTGATGCCCGTCGCAGACGGCGTCCACCTCGACCTCCTTGCCCACGATGTACCGGTCGATCAGAACCGGTTTGTCCTCGTCCACCTCGACTGCGTTCCGGAGGTAATGCCGGAGCATTTCCTCGCTGGCGACAATCTCCATGGCACGTCCGCCCAGCACGAAGCTGGGGCGTACCAGCACCGGATATCCGATGCGCTCCGCCGCGCGGACGCCGCTTTCAATGTCAGTCACCGCCTCACCCTGCGGGTTCGGGATGCCCAGCGATTTGATGACCGCGTCAAAGGCATCGCGGTTCTCCGCCTTCTCGATGCCCTCGCAGTCGGTGCCGATGATCCGCACGCCGCGGCGCGCCAGCGGCTCCGCCAGATTGATGGCGGTCTGCCCGCCCAGCGTGGCGATGACGCCATCCGGATGCTCAAGATGGACGATGTTCATCACGTCCTCCGCCGTCAGCGGCTCAAAGTACAGCTTGTCCGCCGTCGTGTAGTCGGTCGAAACGGTTTCGGGGTTGTTGTTGATGACGATCGCCTCGTAGCCCATTTCCCGGATGGTATGCACCGCGTGGACGGTGGAGTAGTCGAACTCCACGCCCTGCCCGATGCGGATGGGTCCCGAGCCGAGGATAATCACCTTGCGCCGGTCGGTCACGACCGACTCGTTCTCCTCGGCGTAGGTGGAGTAGAAGTAGGGCACATAGCTGTCGAATTCGCTTGCGCAGGTGTCGATCATCTTGTATACCGGGAAAATGTTCTCCCGGACGCGCCACCCGTACACCTCGTCCTCGGTCGTGTTCCACAGCTCGGCGATATAGGAGTCCGAGAAGCCCATGCGCTTAGCCTCGCGGAGTGTTGCCGGATCGTGCGGCGCACGCTCCAGCTCGCGCTCGAAGTCCACGATCTTCTTGATCTTGTCCAGGAAGAACATATCAATCTGCGTCCTGTTGCAGATCAGCGAGGGGTCAACGCCCATTCCCATCAGCTGGGAGATGGCGTAGATGCGGTCGTCCGTTCCCTCCCGGATGTATTCCAGCAGCCGATCCACGCTCATGTGCGCGGCGTCGAACTTCTCCAGGTGGATGTGATTTTTGCCTTCCTCCAGCGAGCGGATCGCCTTGAGCAGACTCTCCTCGAAGCTACGTCCCACGCTCATGACCTCGCCGGTCGCCTTCATCTGGGTGGACAGCGTGTTCATGGCGGCGGGGAACTTGTCAAAGGGGAAGCGCGGCATTTTGGTCACGACATAGTCCAGCGTCGGCTCAAAGCTGGCAAGCGTGTTTGCCAGCCGGATCTCGTGCAGATCCATGCCCACGGCGATCTTGGCGGACACCCGCGCGATGGGGTAGCCGCTTGCCTTGGACGCCAGTGCAGAGGAGCGCGAAACGCGGGGATTGACCTCAATGACGTAGTAGCGGAAGGAGTGGGGATCCAGCGCGAACTGTACGTTGCATCCGCCCTTGACGTGCAGGGCACGGATGATCTTCAGTGCGCTGTCGCGCAGCATCTGGTACTCCTTGTTGGTCAGCGTCTGGCTGGGCGCCACCACGATGGAGTCGCCGGTGTGGATGCCCACGGGGTCAAGGTTTTCCATGTTGCACACCGTGATGGCGGTGTCGTTGGCGTCCCGGATAACCTCGTACTCGATCTCCTTGTAGCCCTTGATGCTCTTCTCGACCAGCACCTGATGCACCGGGGAGAGTGCCAGCGCGTTCTTCATCATTTCGCGCAACTCGTCGGGGTTGTAGGCAAAGCCGCCGCCCGTGCCGCCCAGCGTGAAGGCGGGGCGCAGGATGACAGGGTACCCGATCTGCTCCGCCGCGGTGATTGCCTCCTCGACGCTGTACGTGATCTGCGACGGCACGACCGGCTCCCCGATCTGCTCGCACAGCTCCTTGAACAGCTCGCGGTCCTCGGCGCGCTCGATGCTGTCGGCATCGGTGCCCAGAAGCTCGATCTCGCACTCAGCCAGCACGCCCTTTTTGGCAAGCTGCATGGCAAGATTCAGTCCGGTCTGCCCGCCGATGCCCGGCACGATGGCGTCGGGACGCTCCATGCGGCAGATGCGCGCAAGGAATTCCAGCGTCAGCGGCTCCATGTACACCTTGTCGGCGACCGAGGTGTCGGTCATGATGGTTGCGGGGTTGGAGTTGGCGAGGATAACCTCGTAGCCCTCCTCCTTGAGAGCCAGACACGCCTGCGTGCCGGCGTAGTCAAACTCCGCCGCCTGCCCGATCACGATGGGACCGGAGCCGATGACAAGCACCTTCCGTATATCGGTTCTCTTAGGCATTCCGGCTCACCTCCTTTGCGTCCGCCATGCTCCGGACGAATTGCTCAAACAGGTATCGGCTGTCCTGCGGTCCGGGCGCGCTCTCCGGGTGGTACTGTACCGAGAAAACGCTGTCCGCCGGGCAGGCGACACCCTCCACGGTGTCATCCAGCAGGTTGCGGTGGGTGACGGTCAGTCCCGTTCCCTCCAGCGACTCCGGACGCACGGCGTAGCTGTGGTTCTGCGAGGTCATCTCGACCTTTCCCGTCGTCAGGTTCATGACCGGGTGGTTGCCGCCGCGGTGCCCGAACTTGAGCTTGTAGGTTTCGGCGCCGTAGGCAAGCGAAATGAGCTGATGCCCGAGGCAGATGCCGAAGATGGGGAAGCGTCCGCGCAGACCGCGCACCGTCCGGATAACGGGCAGGACGTCCGCCGGGTCGCCGGGACCGTTGGAGAGAAAGACGCCGTCCGGCTTCAGGAATGCGATTTCCTCCGCCGTAGTGGTATACGGCACCACGGTGACGTTGCAGCCGAACTGATTCAGACTGCGGACGATATTCAGCTTGATGCCGCAGTCCACCGCCACGACATTGAAGCGGGGGTTGGCAGTCCGGGCGTACCAGCGCTTGCGGCAGCTGACGCGCGCTACGGCGTCATGCGGAACGGGGGTTGCGCGGATGATTTCCAACGCCTGCCCGACGGGGGTGTCTATGGCAGTCAGCAAGCCGCGCCGCGTGCCGTGATCCCGGATACTGCGGGTAAGACTGCGCGTATCAACGCCGGACAGCCCGGGGATTCCGTTCTCCTCCAGCAGCTCGGACAGGGTCTTGGTGTAGCGGAAGTTGGAGGGCATATCGTTGTAGTCATACACGATCATGCCGCCGATCCCGGGTGTTTTGCACTCAAAGTCGTCATCGGTAACGCCGTAGTTGCCGATGAGGGGGTAGGTCATCACGACCGCCTGATCGGTATAGGACAGATCCGAAACGATCTCCTGGTACCCGACCATGGAGGTGTTGAACACAATCTCGCACACGCGGTCTGCCGGGTATCCGAACCCGTAGCCGGTGTACACGCTGCCGTCCTCTAAGACGAGCTTCCGGTCTTTCTGCTTCATGTTTCTTTCTCCTTTCATTCCGGGCGTCATCTGCCCGATCCGGAATGGATGATTCCGCGTTGTCCGCGGCGGCAAACGGTCAAAACTGAAAAGTCTATGCGGGAAATGGATTTTTGCGGCATTGGCTGAACCTGCCGGCTCTGTGTGCTTTTTCCTTCCCCGCTTACACCCAGGCGGTTCCCTCACAGATTTCCTCGGCAGCCCCGGTCAGGAACAGCGTCCCGTCCGGCTCGGCGCGGACAGTCAGCTCGCCGCCGTCCAGCCGAACCGTGATGTCTGCCCCGGATGCGCATACCCCGTCCGCGACCGCCGCCGAACGGCGGCACAGGCGCCCGTCCCGCAGGCAGAGGTCACACCGCTGCCCCGCTCAAAAACCCTCATCCGCAGGGCAGCGGGAGCAGAAAGATGCACCAGCTCAACATTCACGCCGCCGGGAAAGGCAGGGTGCGTCTGAAGCGCCGTGCCGAGGCGCAGGAGCGCCGCATCCGGCATGGAGGCGCAGAACAGCACCGCGTGCGGATTGCCCACCGACACGCGGCGCAGGGTAATTGTTTCGCCGTCCGGCAGAGTCAGCGTCTGCGCGGCACATACAGCCGCACGCCCCATGTCCGCCGTGACCGACGCCACGCGCCTGCCCGCCGTGTGTAACCACAGGCGGCGGATCCCGGCGGGCGTCTCCACGGTCAGCTCGGTGCGTGCCGTCAGCCCCCGGTCGTACACATACTTGCCGAGACAGCGGATGCCGTTGCCGCACATGGCGGCTTCACTCCCGTCCGCGTTGAAGACACGCATACGGAAGTCCGCGACCGCTGAGGGAAGAATCCAGATCATGCCGTCCGCCCCCACGCCGCGGCGCGGGTCGGACAGGCGCACCGACAGCGCCGCCGGATCGGCGGGGTCGCGGTCGGCATACACGAACAGGTAGCTGTTGCCCAGTCCGTGCAGTTTGGCAAAGGTAAGCGGCGCAGCGTCCCCGGGACGTCCCGCCGGAGCAGCCGTCACTCCCATTCCACGGTCGCCGGCGGCTTGCCGGTGATGTCGTAGACGACGCGCCCGGCACCGGGCACCTCGTTGACGATGCGGGTGGCAACGGCGCTCAGCGTCGTGTGCGAAATCGGGACATAGACGCAGGTCATGAAGTCGGATGTGCGCACGGCGCGCAGGGCGACCGTATACCCGTAGGTACGGAAATCGCCCACCACACCGACCGACCGGGTGTCGGTCAGCACGGCGAAGTACTGATCCGCCCGGATGTGCCGCCGCACGATCTCCGCGCGGAAAATGGCGTCCGCCTCACGCAGGATCGCCAGCTTTTCCTCGGTGATCTCGCCCACCACGCGCACGCCCAGCCCCGGACCGGGGAAGGGCTGACGGTTGACGAAGGCGGCGGGAAGCCCCAGCTGGCGCCCCAGTGCGCGCACCTCGTCCTTGAACAGCCCGCGCAGCGGCTCCACCACGCCGGCAAAGCTCATGTTATCCGGCAGACCGCCGACATTGTGGTGACTCTTGATGGTCGCCGCCTTGCCGCCCTTGCCGCCGCCGGATTCGATGACATCGGGGTAAATGGTTCCCTGCGCGAGGTAGCGGACGTGCGGCAGCTTGCGCGCCTCCTCCTCAAACACCCGGACAAACTCCACGCCGATGATCTTGCGCTTCTGCTCCGGATCGGTCACGCCCTTCAGCGCGCCGAGGAAGCGATCCGCCGCGTTGACGCGGATGAAATGCAGATCGCGCCCCCGGAACGCCGCCTCCACCTCATCGCCCTCATCCTTGCGCATGAGTCCGTGATCCACGAAGATGCAGTGCAGCTGTCCCGGAATGGCACGCGACAGCAACGCCGCGCAGACCGAGGAATCCACTCCGCCGGACAGTCCGAGCAGGACATGATCCGTCCCGACCTGCGCCCGCACAGCCTCCGTCAGCTGCTTTTCCAGATCGCGGAGATTGTAGTCGCCCGCCGCGTGGCAGACGTTGTAGAGGAAATTGCGGATCATGGCAGTCCCGTTGGGCGTGCTTTCCACCTCCGGGTGGAACTGGACGCCGTACAGCCGCCGCGCCCGATCCTCCAGCGCCGCGTTGGGGCAGTTGTCGGTGGACGCCGCGCAGGAGAAGCCCTCCGGCAGGCGCACGATGCGGTCGGTGTGGCTCATCAGACCGATCTGCTCCGCGTCCAGCCCCGCAAACAGCGGGGAGGAGGTGTCCACGCGCATGGGAGTCCGCCCGTACTCGCTGGTGGAGCAGGGGGCAACCTCGCCGCCCATCGTCCATGCCAGCAGCTGGGAGCCGTAGCAGATGCCCAGCACCGGAATGCCCAGCTCAAATATTTCCCTGTCGCAGTGCGGGGAATCCGCGCAGTATACGCTGTTCGGACCGCCCGTGAGAATGATGCCGATCGGCGCCATCTCCCGGACAGCCGCGGCGGAGATATCCCCTGCCCGGACGATCGACAGCACGCCGCATTCCCGCACGCGCCGGGCGATCAGCTCCTTGTACTGCCCCCCGAAGTCCAGAATCAGCAAAAGCTCATGCTGTCCCTGTTGCACATTCGCCATACGTATCAAAACCTCTTATCACAGTTTGATATATTCGTCACGTCCCGCGCCGACCGAGACATAGCCCACGCGGCACCCGACCGCCTGCTCGATGAACCGGATATACTTCCTTGCGTTCTCGGGCAGGGAGTCCCACGTGCGGCAGGCGGACACGTCGCCGAAGCCGTCAACATACTCCACGACCGGCTTTGCCCGCAGCAGGCGGTCGCCTGTCGGGAAGTCGGTGGTGCGCACGCCGTCCACCTCGTAGGCAACGCAGACCGGCACCCTGTCCAGATAGGACAGCACGTCCAGCTTGGTCAGCACGACGGTGTCGGCGCCCTGCATCCGGACGCCGTAGCGGGAGGCAGGCACGTCGAACGGTCCGACCCGGCGGGGACGCCCGGTCGCGGCGCCGTACTCGCCGCCCGCATCGCGCAGCGCCTTTGCCTCATCGCCGAACATCTCGCAGGTGAAGGGGCCTTCGCCGACGCAGGTGGAGTACGCCTTCATGATGCCCACGACCGAATCCAGCCGGACACCGGGGACGCCCGCGCCGATGGGCGCGTAGCCTGCCAGCGTCGTGGAGGAGGAGGTGTAGGGATAGATGCCGAAATCAATGTCGCGCAGGGCACCGAGCTGCGCCTCGAACAGGATGCGCTTGCCCGCCGCGATCGCCTGCTCCAGGTACCCGGACACATCGGTCACATAGGGGGCGACGGCGGAGCCGTAGCGATCCAGCCACGCGAGCATTTCCTCCGGATCGACCGGTGCGTGCCCGTAGCCCGTGACTGTGATGTTCTTCCACTCCACGATGTCGTACACCTTCCGCCGCAGGGTGTCCGGGTGCAGAAGATCCTCCATGCGCAGACCTTTTTTCATGTACTTGTCGGCGTAGACCGGCGCGATGCCGCGGCGGGTGGAGCCGAACTTGCGGTCGGCAAGGCGATCCTCCTCCATGATGTCCTGCAGCTTGTGGTAGGGCATACAGATGATAGCCTTGTCGCTGATTTTCAGGTTGTCCGGCGTGATGGCGATGCCCTTCTCGCGCAGGTGCGTCACCTCCCCCACCAGATGCTCCAGATCAATGACCATGCCGTTACCCATAACGTTGACGGTGGTCTCGCGCAGGATGCCGGACGGGAGCAGATTCAGGATGAACTTGCCCTTGTCGTTGACGACGGTGTGCCCTGCGTTGTTGCCGCCCTGATAGCGGCAGATGATGTCATAGTCGGACGAGAGCAGATCGACCATACGGCCCTTGCCTTCATCGCCCCAGTTGATTCCCACGATTGCGGTTAACATGATGTTTTGTCTCCTTACATAAGTATAGAGAATAGCACGGCGGAACGGAAAATTGCGGCACTGCCCCGGCAGTGCGGCTCAGACCAGCACCTTGGTGTCGTCCGGTGTTGCGAGGGCGGCAGCCCGGGTGGGATCGGCGGCAAGGGCGGCGCGCACTGCGGCAACGTAAGCGCGGGTCTGCTCCGGGGCAAGCCCGGTGAAGTGCCCGGCGGCGATGATGGCGTCAATATCGGCGCGTGTCAGCCCGAAGACCGGGTCTGCGGCGATGCGATCCAGCAGGTCATTGTCGGCGCCGTCCTGCTTGACGGCTTTACCGGCGGCGACTGCGTGCCGGCGGATTGCCTCGTGCAGGATCTGCCGGTCGCCGCCGCGCTTGACGCACTCCATGAGGATGTTCTCGGTCGCCATGAAGGGAAGCTCCTCCATCAGGTGCTTGCGGATGACGTTCGGGTAGACCGTGCCGCCGGAGATGATGTTGATGCAGAGCGACAGGATGCCGTCGGTTGCCAGGAACGCCTCCGGGATGCTGATGCGGCGGTTGGCGGAATCGTCCAGTGTCCGCTCCAGCCACTGCGTGCCGGCGGTCAGGGCGGGATTGAGCGTGTCGGTGATGACGTAGCGTGCAAGCGACGTGATGCGTTCGCTCCGCATGGGGTTGCGCTTGTACGCCATGGCGGAGGAGCCGACCTGCCCGGATTCAAACGGCTCGTCGAACTCCTTCATGTGCGAGAGCAGGCGGATGTCGCCGGAGAATTTCATGGCGCTCTGCGCGATGCCGGACAGCACCGAAAGCAGGAAATAATCCGCCTTGCGCGTATAGGTCTGCCCGCTGACGGCGTAAGCCGACGCGAAGCCCAGCTTCTCCGCAATCCTGTCCTCCAGCGCACGGACCTTCTGCCCGTCCCCGCCGAACAGGTCGAGGAAGCTCGCCCCCGTCCCGGTCGTGCCGCGACAGCCCAGCAGCTTCATGCTGCCCAGCACAAACTCCAGATGCTCCAGATCCAGCATCATGTCCTGCAGCCACAGCGTTGCGCGCTTGCCGACCGTGGTCGGCTGTGCCGCCTGGAAGTGCGTATACGCCAGCGTCGGCAGATCGGCATACTTCTCCGCGAAATCCGCCAGTGCCGCGATGGTGCGCAAGAGCAGCGTCCGGATGCGCAGGAGCGCCTCCCGCTGCAGGAGCACGTCCGTGTTGTCCCCAACGTAGCAGCTGGTCGCGCCCAGATGGATGATCGCCCGCGCGTCCGGGCAGACCTTGCCGTAGGCGTAGATATGCGCCATGACGTCATGCCGCACCTCGCGCTCCCGCGCGTCTGCCACGTCGTAGTCGATGTCGTCCACGTGCGCCCGCAGCTCGGCGATCTGCTCCACCGTAATATTCAGCCCCAGCTCGCGCTCGCTTTCCGCCAGCGCGACCCACAGCCGCCGCCAGGTGGAAAACTTGCGGTCGTCCGAGAAGATTTCCTGCATCTCCCGGCTCGCGTAGCGGCGGCACAGGGGGTTTTCGTAAACAGCGTGTTTCTCAGCCATGTGAGCCCCCGGATCCTCAGACGTGCGCCGCCTGCAGACGTGCCAGCACGTCGCGGTAGCCGTCCAGCACGTTGCCCAGGTCGCGGCGGAATCTGTCCTTATCCATCTTGCGGTTGGTCTCGGCGTCCCACAGACGGCAGGAGTCCGGCGAGATCTCATCGCAGAGCAGCAGCTCGCCGCCGGCTCTGCCGAACTCCAGTTTGAAGTCCACCAGCCGGATGCCGCACTTGGCAAACAGCTCGGTCATCAGCTCATCCACGCGCAGAGCCATGGCGCGCAGCTCGTCCAGCTCCGCCTGCGTTGCCACGCCGATTGCCGTGATCTGGGAGTCGTTGATCATGGGGTCGCCCAGCTCGTCGCTCTTGAGGCTGAATTCCACCACGCGGTTGTTGAGCGCGGTGCCCTCCGGCACGCCGTACTTCTTGGAGAAGCTGCCAGCCGCTATGTTGCGCACGATGACCTCCACCATCACGATGTCCGCCTTCCGCACCAGCACGGTCGTGTCGTCGATGACACGGACAAGGTGCGTCCGGACGCCGTTCTTTGCCAGATAGTCAAAGATGATGTTGGAGATGGCGGCATTGAGCTTTCCCTTGCCGGGCAGATCCTCCTTCTTGACGCCGTTTCCGGCAGTTGCGGTGTCCTTGTAGGAAATGACGCAGGTGCCGGGCTCGGTACCCTCGTACACGATCTTGCTCTTGCCCTCGTACAGTTTGACCAGATTTTCCATGGTTTGATCCATCCTTTCTTTGTGCAGCGGTTGGTTACTCCCGGTTGCGGGAGCGTGGTTTGGCGGGTTTATCGGAGAGCTTTGCTTCAAAGCGATCCTTCTCTGTATGCTCCGGGACGGCGGTCGGGTAATGCCCGCAGAAGCAGGCGTGACACAGCCCTGCCTGCTCGCAGGTCTGCCCCTCCCTGTTGACCAGCACGGGCAGATCCCCGTCGGGCAGGTAGCCCAGCGTGTCCACCCCGATGATGGCTGCCGTTTCCTCCACCGTGTGGTGGGCGGCGATCAGGTGATCCCGGGAATCAATGTCGGTTCCGTAGTAGCAGGGGTTGAGGAACGGCGGCGCGGATATGCGCATATGCACCTCGGTCGCGCCCGCGTCGCGCAGCAGCGAGACGATCTGGCGGCTGGTCGTGCCGCGCACGATGGAGTCATCCACCAGCACGACGCGCTTGCCCGCGACCACCTCGGTCACCGGCGAGAGCTTGATGCGCACAAGATTGATGCGCTGATCCTGCCCCGGCGAGATGAAGGTGCGTCCGATGTAGCGGTTCTTGACGAATCCGATGCCGTAGGGGATGCCGGATTCCGCCGCGTAGCCCAGTGCCGCATCCAGCCCGGAGTCCGGCACGCCGATGACGACGTCCGCCTCGGCGGGATGGCGCCGTGCCAGAACCTGCCCGGCGCGCTGGCGGGCGGCGTGTACCGATACCCCGTCGATGACCGAATCGGGGCGGGCGAAGTAGATGTACTCAAAGACGCAGGTGTGCTTGCCGCAGGTCGCGTGCGGGGCGCAGTGCGAGGTGTCGGAATGCACGCCGTTCTCGTCAAAGACCAGTATCTCACCGGGCAGGACGTCCCGCTCGAAGCGGGCGCCGACCGCCCCCAGCGCGCAGGATTCGGAGGCGACGATGTAGGTTCCGTCCGGCATGATTCCGTAGCACAGCGGGCGGAAGCCGTGCGGGTCGCGGACGGCGATGAGCTTGGCGGCGGACATCAGCACCAAGGAGTAGGCGCCGTCCAGCCTGTACATGGCGCGGCTGACCGCCTCCTGAATGGAGGGCGTGCAGAGGCGCTCCTGCGTGACGATGTAGGCGATGGTCTCGGTGTCGCTGGTGGTGTGGAAAATGGCGCCCCGCGACTCCAGCGCACAGCGCAGGTCGTAGGCGTTGCTGATGTTTCCGTTGTGCGCCAGCGCCAGCCGTCCCTTGCTGTGGTTGATCTCAATGGGCTGACAGTTGGCGCGGTCGGTGCCGCCTGTCGTGCCGTAGCGGACGTGCCCCACGCCCAGCCGCCCGGTGGGCAGGCGGCGCAGGACGTCTTTGCCGAAAACCTCATTGACAAGTCCCAGGTCCTTGTGGGAGACGAACACGCCGTCGTCATTGACCACAATGCCGCAGCTTTCCTGCCCCCGGTGCTGGAGCGAATACAGCCCGTAGTAAATCAGTCCTGCAATGTCGGTCTGCCTGGGGGCGTACACGCCGAACACGCCGCACTCCTCGTGCAGGGTGTCGGGGGTACGTCCGTCGGATTGCGTGCGGAGGCATCTGCCCTCCGATCCGGCATAAAAACTCATCTGATCCTTCCTTTCCATCTTCCGCTTTCGGCGGGGTGAGATTACCGTTTACCGTTTACCGTTCGCCGTCCGGCGCTCAGCGCGTCTCCGCCTTTTCCAGTGCGGCGGCGATAAAGCCGCGGAAGAGCGGGTGTGCGCGGTTGGGACGGGACTTGAATTCGGGGTGATACTGAACGCCCACGAAGAAGGGGCGGTCGGACAGCTCCACGGTCTCGACCAGGGAGCCGTCGGGGGACAGACCGGACAGCGTCAGTCCGGCAGCCTGCATGATGTCGCGGTAGTCGTTGTTGAACTCGTAGCGGTGGCGGTGGCGCTCGGAGATAAGCTCGGTGCCATAGCAGCGCGCCATGGTCGTGCCGGGCTGGATGCGGCAGGGGTAGGCGCCCAGACGGAGCGTGCCGCCCTTGTCGATGTTGTTGCTCTGACCGGGCATAAAGTCGATGACCTTGTGGCGGCACAGCTCGTCAAACTCGCCGGAGTGCGCATCGGGAATGCCCGCCACGTGCCGTGCAAACTCAATCACGGCGATCTGCATACCCAGGCAGATGCCGAAGAAGGGCACGTGATGCTCGCGCGCGTACTGCACGGCGACGATCATTCCCTCGATGCCGCGCCCGCCGAAGCCGCCCGGTACGATGATACCGTCCAGCGAGCCCAGCGTCTCCCCGGCGTTGGCTTCGGTCAGCGTCTCGGAATCAATCCAGTGGATGCGGATGTGCGTGTTGAGCGTGTACCCGGCGTGGCGCATAGCCTCCGCCACGGAGAGGTAGGCGTCGTGCAGCTGCACGTACTTGCCGACCAGCCCGATATGTACCTCCTTCTCGCGCGTCTTGATGCGCGTGACCATGTCCGACCACTCGGCAAGATCCGGCTCCGGCGCGTCCAGTCCCAGCTCGCGGCAGACCACGGCGGAGAAGTTTGCCTGCTCCAGCATCAGCGGTGCCTCGTAGAGGTACGGGATGGTGAGGTTCTCGATCACGCAGTCCGGCTTGACGTTACAGAACATGGAGATCTTTTTGAAAATGGAAGGCTCCAGCGGCTCGTCACAGCGCAGGACGATGATGTTGGGATTGATGCCCATGCCCTGCAGCTCCTTGACCGAGTGCTGGGTCGGCTTGGATTTATGCTCGTCCGAGCCACGCAAAAACGGTACCAGCGTGACATGGATAAAGAGACTGTTCTCCCGCCCGACCTCCAGAGAAATCTGCCGCACGGCCTCCAGAAAGGGCTGGGACTCTATGTCGCCGATGGTACCGCCGATCTCGGTAATGACTACGTCGGCATCGGTCTGCTTGCCGACGCGGTACACGAAGTCCTTGATTTCGTTGGTGATATGGGGGATGACCTGCACGGTGGAGCCGAGGTACTCGCCGCGGCGCTCCTTGTTGAGCACGTTCCAGTACACTTTGCCCGTGGTCAGGTTGGAAAAACGGTTGAGGTCCTCGTCGATGAAGCGCTCATAGTGCCCGAGATCCAGATCGGTCTCGGCGCCGTCCTCGGTAACGTACACTTCACCATGCTGATAGGGGCTCATGGTGCCGGGATCCACGTTGATATACGGATCCAGCTTCTGTGCCGCGACCTTGAAGCCGCGTGCCTTGAGCAGCCGCCCCAGCGAGGCGGCGGTGATGCCTTTTCCGAGCCCGGAGACGACGCCCCCGGTCACAAAAATATATTTGGTCATGGGATACTCCTCCTCAAAATCAGTTCAGAATCAGGTGTCCGGGGGGACGGTGCGCTCCCCGGCGCTCAGCGATAGGTTGCCAGGATGGATTCCGCCACGGCGCGGCGGGTGACGCATCGGTCCATCGCCTGCTTTTCAATGTAGCGGTGTGCCTCCTGCTCGGTCATGCGTAGCTGGTCGATCAGCACCCACTTTGCCCGGTTGACAAGGCGGATTTCCTCCATCCTGTCCTCCATGGATACCGTTTTCTGCTCCATGCGGCGCAGGCGCTCGCGCGTCCCGCACAGGAGCGTCAGGGACTGGAGCAGCAGGGCGGAGGGAGTCGGCTTGGACAGGATCAGCACGCCTGCCGCCGTTGCCTGCCAGCAGAGGTCGGCGTACTGCTCCGCCCGCACGAGCAGCAGCACGCCGGTCGCGCCGGCGCCGCAGGTGTCGGTTGCCAGCGCCGTGCCGAACTCATCCGGCAGGGGCGCGTTGACCAGCAGCAGGTCGGGGTGCCGCGCCGCCAGCTGACGGCGGGCGTCCGCCGCGCTGCTCACCGTGATGACGGGCGAGAAGCGTTCCGGCGGCAGAAGGGGGCGCAGAGTCTGGTTGAACCTGTCCGACGGCGATGCCAGCAGGAGGCTGTACGTGCGGAGGCAGTCGGGTTGCTTGGACTGCATCGGGACACCCCCTCAGCTCAGGTAAAACGCCCGCACCGGCTCCGGCAGACAGTCTGCCAGGAAGTCGCCTGCCCGGGCGGCAGCTTTCGCATCGGCAAGACTGCCGGGCAGACGGGCAAGTCCCGCCGTCAGCTCCGCGGGCGCGGTGTACAGGTTGCAGTCAACGGGGTCGGGCAGGGGCAGTCCCAGCCGGATGCTTTCCAGCCCCGCCCGGATGAGCATGGTGTAGGCAAGGTAGGGGTTGCAGTCCGGGTCGGGGGAACGAAGCTCCGCCCGGCGGTACGCGCCGACCGCCGCCGGCACGCGGATGAGCTGGGAGCGGTTCTGCGCCGACCACGAGATATAGCGGGGCGCCTTGCAGGAGCCGAAGCGTCGGTAGGATGCCTCGGAGGGGTTGAGCACGGGAGTCATCTCCGCCGCGCGGTACAGCACTCCGGCGATGAGGCGGGGCAGGACATCCTCGCCCGCCCGTCCGGACAGCAGGGTATACGCTGCCGAGAGGTTTATGTGCATCCCGTTGCCGGGCTTGTCCGGCAGGGGCTTGGGGGAGAAGTCCGCGTACAGCCCGTTCCGGGCGGCGATGGTCTGCACCACGCTCCGGAAGGTGACTGCCTGATCAGCCGCTGTCAGCGGGTCTGCATAGCGGAAGTCGATCTCGTTCTGTCCGGGACCTTCCTCATGGTGGGAGCTTTCGGGGCGGATGCCCATCTGCTCCAGCGTCAGGCAGATTTCCCGGCGCACGTTCTCGCCCCTGTCCTCCGGCGCGACGTCCATATAGCCGGCGGAATCAAACGGGATCCCGGTGGGCTTTCCCTCCTCGTCGCGGCGGAACAGATAGAATTCCATCTCGGCACCGAAGGAGAATTCCAGTCCCTGCGCTTGCGCGTCCGCCACAGCCTGCGCCAGCAGGGCGCGGGTATCGGCTTGACAGGGACTGCCGTCCGGGTTTTCCAGCGTGCAGAACAAGCGCACGACGCGCCCGTGTTCGGGGCGCCACGGCAGGGGTGCCAGCGTAGCGGGATCGGGGCGCAGCAGGAGGTCGGATCGCACCTCGCCGCCGAAGCCGGCGATTGCCGATGCGTCGATGGCGATGCCGCCGTCCAGCGCGCGCTCCAGCTCGCCGGGCATGACGGATATGTTTTTCTGCCGTCCGCGCACGTCACAGAAAGCCAGCCGGATGAACTTGACATCCTCCTCGGCAACATACTGCAGAATCTCCTCGCGGGAGTACTTCATGTGCGCCTGCCTTTCCCGGCTCGTGCCGAACCGTTTTCCGACATTATTTCAACACTTTATTATAGCACACCTACTTTGGTTTGTCTATAGCCGACTTACACAAAAGCGGGGCGGTCGCCTATACTTTTTTTGCGGCGTTGGCGCGGCGTCGGCTCGACCTGCCGTCCCCGGTGCCCGGCGGGGGGCGTGTCGGTTTCGGTCGCCTGCTAACCCTGCCTTTAGATTTCTTTTCTGCCCCTATCCCCCCAGCCCCCTTCCCGGCGGGAAGGGGGAGACTATAAGTTTACTTCGCCGGGGGCTGCCGCCCCCGGCACCCCGGCATCAAACCGCTTGCGGCACTTACAGTTTCCGCCATACAGGTACCCTGCGACAGGGTGCTTGTGGCTCGGTGCAAAAACAACGGAAATGCATTCCCACGGGCAGTGCCGGCAGCCAAGGAGAGGGGGGACCGGGGGAGAGGAACTTCGGCGTTTGAGATGGTCCTCTCCCCCGGGGCGGGGATAGCCAGTGCCGCCCGGGTTCAGCCCCGGGGATGCAAGGGGCGAAGCCCCTTGCAAAAAATAACCTATAGTCACCCCCTTCCCGCCGGGAAGGGGGCTGGGGGGATAGGGGCAGGAAAGCAAGTTAAGGCAGGGTTAACAGGCGACAAAGCGGACACGCCCCCCGCCGGGTACTGCTGACACCCGCCGCGCCGGCAACGCCGGGGCAAGCCCCCCATTGAGTTTTCCACAGCGGCAGGGCGAACCAGTGCCGCGCGGGTTCAGCCCCGGGGATGCAAGGGGCGCAGCCCCTTGCATAAGAAAGCAAAAAATCTCCCCCTTCCCCACCGGGGAAGGGGGGTCGGGGGTCTATCCTTCCCCTCCGGGGAAGGGGGGCAAGGAAGCAAGTTAAAGGCAGGGTTAACAGGCGACAAAGCCGGCAAGCCCCCCGCTGGGTACCGCTGACGCCCGCCGAGCCGGCAACGCCGAGGCAAGCCGCCCCACCGGGGCACACACCCCGCACACCGCAGAACTTACCCCCCTATTTTTATCGCAAAACTATTGCAATCGGGAAAAATATGTGGTAAAATGCTACAGTGAGGACAGCCTTGTTCCATGAAAAAGTGAAATATCGAGAGGATTATAATCATGAGAAATCAGAGAAGGCATCAGAGACTCCGAATCCTGACGCTCGTGCTGTGCGGGATGCTGGTCGCCGCCGGACTGCCGCTCCTGTCCTGCGCAGGCACAGGCAGCGGCGAAACCGTCACGGCAACCGGCACCCTGCCCGCAACCGACACCGCCTCCGGGACTGCCCCCGACACCGCCCCCGCGACCGATACCGCCACCGACACCGAAACCTCCTCCGAAACCGCTACCGAAAGCCCGGAGGAAGCCGCCCGGCGCAAGCAGGAGCAGATGGACGCCCTGTATGCCGCCACCGTGAGCAGACTCCTGCCTATCGGCGGATGGGGCACGCCCGCACCGGCACTGCGCGAGGTATACTCCAATACGCCCGGCTCCTATGACAAAGCATGGCAGCTCCTGGCAGATGCACACCTGAACTTCATGGTCTCGCTGGAGGAGTGGAGCTCCCCCCTGTGGACGATGGATTCCGCGTCCTCGGCGCATAAGGCGGGCATAAAGCTGTGGTATAACTGCTCGGCACTGGATGCGGGCGGCGCACTGGAGCGCATCAACTCCGTCCTGAACTCGGAGTATGCCGACGTGCTGGATACGGTGTACCTCAAGGACGAGCCGGCGTACGGCGACTTCGCAGAGCTGAAGAAGCTGTATGACAGCATCCGGGCAGGGCTGGGCGACCGCGAGATGACATATTTCGCAAACCTGCTGCCCACGTATGCACCCGGCAACCTCATCGCCAACGACTACCGCACGTATGTGCGGGACTACATCGCCACCGTCAAGCCCGAGGTGCTGATGTTTGATTACTACCCCTTCGCATCGGGCGATACCCTGCGCGCCATGCTGCTGAACAACATCATCGCCCTGCAGGAGGCGAACGCCGCCGGCATCCCGCTGTACACCTTCATCCAGTCCTCCGGGCTGGAGGGCGGCAAGGAGCCGACCGCGGAACAGCTCCGGCTGAACGTCCAGCTTAATCTGGCGACCGGCTCCAAGGGCATCGCCTACTTCACGGTCTGCGAGACCTACGAGAACTGGGGCTATACGCCCGCGCTGGACGCAAAGGGCAATACGACTGCCCTGTATGACAAAATCAAGGCGGTAAATGAGGGCGTCCTTGCCATGAAGGGCGTGTATCTGGACTACACCTGCCGCGGCATGATGACGGCGGGATACTCCGGTCTTGCCCGCGACTTCGAGAAGAACGGCTGCCGGGATTACCTGATGGACTCCTTCGGCGACCTGACGGGTGCCAAAGCGGCGACGGGCGGCAGGTTCGTCATCGGCTGCTTTGAGAATGCCGCCGGGGAGAAGGCATACTACGTCGTCAACATGGACTATAAGAAGGAAGGAACCGTGACACTGCACTTCGGCGGCAGCGGCAGCGGCTACACGCTCTGGGGCGCGTCCGGGCTTGCCGATATGGGCGAGGCTTCCGGCGACGTGGCCCTGACGCTTGCCCCCGGCGACGGCGTGTTCCTGCGGCTGGAGGCGCCGGCGAACTGATGCCGTTCCCCTGTCCGGAAAGGATTTTTGCATGAGCAAATGGCTGACACCCGATGCCATGTTCCGCGCCTACGACGAGATCACACCGGCGTACCTCCGGAGTCTCGGCGTCCGCGCGGTGCTGGCGGACATAGACAATACGCTTGCCCCCTACGAGCAGGCCCTCCCGGATGCGCGCACCCTCGCGTGGGCGGCGGAGCTGCGTGCCGCCGGCATCGGGCTGGCACTGATCTCCAACAACGATCGCGCGCGCGTGGAGACCTTCAGCCGCTCCCTCGGCGTCCGCGGGTACTGGAAAAGCGGCAAGCCGGGCGGGAAGAACCTCCGCCGCGCCATGGCGGAGCTGGGAACCGACCGCACCGACACCGTGGTGCTGGGCGACCAGCTCCTGACCGACGCGCTGGCGGGCAAGCGGCTGGGACTGCGCGTGCTGATCGTCCCGCCCATCAAGGATAAGACCACGCTGTTCTTCCGCTTCAAGCGGCTGTGCGAGCGCCCGATCATCCGCCGGTTCAAGCGCCGGAACGGGATTACGTGGTGACGGCACGGCGGCACTTCCCCTGACCATGCGGCATCCCCCGCCCGTCCCGGCTGTCCGGGGCACAGAGAATAATCAACGGGGCGGCACGCTCCCCCCGACCGCGAAAGGAAACACCTATGAAAACTCTTTCCTATGAGAAGTATCTTGACAAGGTATACGGCTGCTTTCTGGGCAAGACCGTGATCGGCACGCTGGGCGCCCCCTACGAGGGCATCAAGATGCCGCTGGAGCTGCCCTTCAGCCCCGAAATGATCAACACCATGCTGCCCAACGATGACCTCGACCTGCAGGTGCTGTGGCTGGACGTGGCGGAGAAGTACGGACCTGACTTCACCTCCGACCAACTGCTGGAGCGCTTTGTCACGCACTGCGACTACTCCCCCGGCGAGTACGCCATCATGCGCAAGAACTGGCTCCGGGGCATCCATGCCCCCACGTCGGGCTCCTTCTGCAACGACTACTACACCGAGGGCATGGGCTGTCCCATCCGCTCCGAGATATGGGCTTGCCTGGCGCCGCTGGATCCGGAACGCGCCGCCGACTTCTCCGAGCGGGACGGCGTGCTTGACCACTGGGGCGAGTCCGTGTACGCCGAGCGCTTCTTTGCCGCGCTGGAGGCGGAGGCGTTTTCCGTGGACGAGCAGACCTGCGACCTGTACGCGCTGATTGATGCGGGACTTGCCGCCGTGCCGGACGAGTGCCGCTTCCGCGAGCTGGTGGAGGACACGGTCGCGCTGTGCCGGCGGTACGATGACGTCAAGCTGATCCTGCGCAAGATACTCTTCCGGTACGGGCATCCCGACTGCACCAATATGTTCCAGAACATCGGCATCACGCTGACGGCTCTGCTCAAGGGCGGGCTGGATCCCATCAAGACCGGCATGGACGCGCTCAACTGCGGCTTTGACACCGACTGCACCTGCGCGACGGCGGGCGCCGTCATCGGCATCATCCGCGGTGCGGAGTCGCTCAACCGGGCGTATGCGTGGGGCGACACCCGCTTCGTGCTGGGCGTGCGCTCCGAGCGCCGCTCGGACAGCGTCCGCGACTTTGCCGAGGACGTGGCATGGCTGGGCTGTGCCTTCAACCCCGGTATGCTGGAGGGCGCTCCCGAAAAGCACTACGACTTCGAGCGTGACCCCTCGCCGCTGTCGCTCAGCGTCATCTACCAGAACGGCGCGGACGGGCGCCCCGATGCGTCCATCGGGCTGGACGAAACGCGCAGTGTCGCCCTGCTGATGGAAAACCGCACCGATGCGCCGCTGACGGTGGATTTCACCGTGGAGGGCGCCGGCTGTGACGAGCGGGGGCATCTGGAGCTGGAGCCGGAATCGGACGATGCGCACATCGTGCTGATTACCTGCCCCGGCGACACGGAGGAGCTGCCGGAGATCAACACCTACACCGTGCGCTTCACGGCGGGCGGCTATACCGGCACCTACTGCTTTGGGCTGGCGGCTGCAACGCCGTGGAAGGCGGTCGGTCCCATCTGGCGCACCGATCCGATCTGCACCACCGAGAAGCTGCTGGCAGTCCCCAACTACTGGCACCTGATGCAGGATCCCGGCTACAAAGGAGACCCGACCGACATCGTGCGGCGCTTCCACCTGAACTTCGCGGTGGATACGCACACGCCGTACCGGGAGCCGGACGAGCTGTTCACGCCGCTTGATCCCGACGCCGCAACGGAGTACGAGGAGACGCTGTTCTCCCAGCGGCAGGACAGCTTCCGGATGGAGGATATCTGCGGCTTCCGGGGGCCTGCTGTGATATACCTTGCGCGGGAGCTGGTCTCCCCGGCGGAGGAGGAGGTCTGCGTCCAGCTGGGACACAGTGCGCCGGTCGCCCTGTGGATCAACGGGGAACTGATCTGCGAGAGCGCGGACTGCGATTGCTGGGACGCCGAAAACCTGCACGTCCAGCACGTGAAGATCCGCAAGGGCGTCAACCGGGTTGTTCTGCGCCTGACGCGCGTCAACGACGACGCCAAATTCAACCTGACCTTTGCGGAGGGCGCGACCTGTGCGGCGCATATCCTGCACTACGCCTCCCGCAACCCCCGGTATTTCGGGCGCGGACAGTAAGCTGACGGAAAGGAGCCATGCATGGGAGTTTCGGAAATACTCGGCATTCTGAATCTGGTCGGACTGCTGGCGGTGGCGGTTCTGCTGATCCTGCACCTGCGCCGCCGGACGGACGGGCAGGCAACAGCGGTGACAGCGGTGACGCAGGAGGACCTGCTCCGGAGCGAGGAAAAGCTGACCGGGAGCTTCCGGAAGGAGAGCGAAGCCGCCGTGCAGGCACTGCGCCGGGAAATCGGCGATAGCCGCCGGGAAACGGGGGAGAGCGTGCAGAACGCGGTTGCCCGGCTGGGCGACGCCCTGCGCCAGTCGCAGTCCGACGCGGCGGAGGCGCAGAAACAGCAGCTGGCGGCGCTGACCGACACGCTGAACCGGCAGATCGGGACGCTGACCGGCACGCTGGATAAGCAGATCGGCACACTGAGCGACACCGTCACGCGGCAGATGGCGACGCTGACCGAGGCGCAGGAGAAGCAGATGGCTGCGCTGACCGACGGGCAGAGAATCCGGCTGGACGGTGTGACACAGCAGGTCACGCAGATGGCTGCCGGCAGCGAGAAGGCGCAGGAGCAGATGCGTAAGACGCTGGACGAACAGCTCTCCTCCCTCCGGACGCAGAACAACGATCAGCTGGAAAAAATGCGCGCCACCGTGGACGAAAAGCTGCAGCAGACGCTGAACGAGCGCATCTCGCAGTCCTTCAAGCTGGTGAACGACCGGCTGAGCGAGGTCTATCAGGGGCTGGGTGAGATGAAAACGCTGGCGGGCAGTGTGGGCGACCTCCGGAAGGTGCTGTCCGGCGTCAAGACGCGCGGCATCCTGGGCGAGGTACAGCTGGGCGCCATCGTGGAGGATATGCTGACGCCGGATCAGTACGAAAAGAACGTCTGCACGCGCAAAGGCTCCCACGACCCGGTGGAGTACGCCGTGCGCCTGCCGGGAGACGGCGAGGAGCCGGTGTACCTGCCCATCGACGCCAAGTTCCCCGGTGATACCTACGGGCGGCTGGCGGATGCCTACGAGTCCGGCGACCCGGCGGCGGTGCGCGAGGCGCAGGCGGTGCTGGCTGATACCATCCGGCGCGAGGCGAAGGATATCCGCGACAAGTACATAGACCCGCCGAACACAACGGATTTCGGCATCCTGTTCCTGCCGACGGAGGGGCTGTACGCCGAGGCGGTGCGCCTCGGACTGCCGGAAAAGCTCCGGCGGGAGTACCATGTCAGCATCGCGGGACCGACCACACTGGCGGCTCTGCTCAACAGCCTGCAGCTGGGCTTCCGCACGCTGGTAATCCAGAAGCGGTCGGGCGAGGTGTGGAAGCTGTTGGGCGCGGTCAAGAAGGAGTTCGGTACCTTTGAGGACGCGCTGACTGCGGCGCAGACGCGCATCCGGCAGACCGGCGAGGAGCTGGACAAGCTGGTCGGCGTGCGGACGCGGCAGATCAACCGCAAGCTGAAATCCGTGGAGCTGTCCTCGGCAGAGGAAACCGCCGCAATCCTGCCGCCGGATGCACCGGGGGACGGGGAGGATACCTGACCGGGGGACACCCGTAAGCCTGCCCTGCATACGGCATGAATATTCAGCAATTCCCTCCGGCACGGGAGCCGTTGCCGGAGGGAATTGCTGCTGCCTGCCGCCGTACGAGCCGGGAAAGTCCCGGTATATCAACGGAACGTGCAAAAAGAATCGCAAAATAATACCGCGATTCGTGAAACCTGCCTATTGCAATTTTTGAAACACCGTGGTATAATACCTGCATAAACATTCACAATGTATTCAAAAACTGCAAGGAGAGAAACCATCATGAAAAAGAGTATCTGTTGTATAGCACTGGCGCTGGTCATGGCGCTGAGCACGGTCGGGCTGTTCGCGTCCTGCGCCAAGGAGAAGGAAAAAACGCTGGTCATGGCGACCAACGCAAACTTCCCGCCCTATGAGTACAAGGACGGCGCTGCGTTCGCCGGCATTGATGTGGAGCTGGCGCAGGCGATTGCCGACAAGCTGGGCATGAAGCTGGAGATTCAGGACGTTGAGTTCGGCGCAATCGTCGCGGGCGTGGAATCCGGCAAGTACGACATCGGCATGGCGGGCATGACCGTCACCGAGGACCGTAAGAAGCAGGTCAGCTTCTCGACCACCTACGCCACCGGCGTGCAGGTTGTCATAGTCAAGGAAGGCTCCGCCATCCAGTCCCCGGCCGACATCACCACCTCCTCCAAGATCGGCGTCCAGCAGGACACCACCGGTGACCTGTACGCCTCCGATACGCCCGAGAAGGGCGGTTGGGGCGAGGCTGCCGTCACCCGTTACAAGAACGGCGCGGATGCCGTGCAGGCACTGCAGACCGGCAAGCTGGACTGCGTCATCATTGACAAGGAGCCTGCCAAGTCCTTCGTGGCAGCCAACAGCGGGCTGAAGATCCTGGATACGGAGTACACCAACGAGGATTACGCCATCGCGGTCGGCAAGAACAACACCGAGCTGCTGGAGAAGATCAACAAGGCGCTGGACGAGCTGAAAAAGGACGGCACCATCGACAAGATCGTCAGCAAGTACATCCCCGCCGACAAGTAAGTTGCGGCACGTGCGGCACACCTGAGGAGGGCGATCCTTCCTCAGGTGGCTCTTTGTGTGTCAGGGAAACGGATCGGCACAGCCGGAGCATTCCGGAATACAAAGCGAAAAGGAGATGCCTATGGCATGGTTTGACAAGCTGGCGGCAGGATTGCAGGCATGGTTCACGAAGTTCCGGGAAGAATTTGTCCTGAACTTCATCGAGGGGGACCGCTGGAAATGGCTGGTGCAGGGACTGGGCAATACCCTGCGCATAACGGCAGTGGCGTTGCTGCTGGGTTTGCTTATCGGTGTGGTGGTCGCCTCGGTGCGGGCGTCCTACGACAAGAACCGGGAGATGCTGGCGCTGCACGGCGGGTTCGGGTACCGGTTGTTCGGCTTTTTCAACTGGCTGTGCCGGGTGTACCTTGCCATCATCCGCGGAACGCCGGTCGTGGTACAGCTGCTCATCATGTATTTCGTCATTTTTGCCTGGTCGCGCAATGCGATTCTGGTGGCAACCCTGGCGTTCGGCATCAACTCCGGCGCCTACGTCGCGGAGATCATCCGGGGCGGCATCATGTCGGTGGACAACGGGCAGTTTGAGGCGGGGCGGTCGCTGGGCTTCAACTACGTCCAGACCATGCTGTACATCGTCATTCCGCAGGTGTTCAAGAGCGTGCTGCCCGCCCTGCTCAATGAGTTCATCGCCCTGCTCAAGGAGACGTCGGTGGCAGGCTACGTCGGCATCATGGATCTGACCAAGGCGGGCGACCTGATCCGCGGGCGTACCTTCTCGGCATTCATGCCGCTGATCGCCGTCGCACTGGTATACCTGATTATCGTTATGCTGCTGACCTCGCTGGTCGGTCAGCTGGAGAGGAGGCTGCGCAAGAGTGAACGCTGAAACCGAGAATGTAAAGACGCCTGCCGGTGCGGCGGAGGACGTCATCATCCGTGTCGAGGGGCTGAAGCGCTACTACGCGCGCGGCAAAATCAAGGCGCTGGACGGCATCGACCTGAGCGTCCGGCGGGGCGAGGTCGTGGTCATCATCGGACCGTCCGGCTCCGGCAAGTCCACGCTCCTGCGCTCGCTGAACCTGCTGGAGATTCCCACCGCCGGATCGGTCTTTATGGAAGGCATGGATATCACCGATCGGCACGCGGACATCAATCTGCACCGGCAGAAGATGGGGATGGTGTTCCAGCATTTTAACCTGTTCCCGCACATGACGGTTCTGCGGAACATGACACTCGCGCCCATCAAGCTCAAGGGGAAGACACGCGAGCAAGCCGAGGAGCAGGCAATGGAGCTGCTCGGCAAGGTCGGCCTTGCCGACCGGGCGAACGCTTACCCCGACCAGCTTTCCGGCGGGCAGAAGCAGCGCGTTGCCATCGTGCGGGCGCTGTGCATGGAGCCGGACGTCATGCTGTTTGACGAGCCGACTTCCGCGCTGGATCCGGAGATGGTCGGCGAGGTGCTGGACGTCATGAAGCAGCTGGCGCGGGACGGCATGACCATGGTCTGCGTCACGCACGAGATGGGCTTTGCCCGCGAGGTCGCCTCGCGCGTCCTGTTCATGGACGGCGGGCAGATACTGGAGCAGGGCACCCCGACGGAGATATTCACGGCACCCCACTGCGACCGGCTGAAATCCTTTCTTGCAAAGGTGCTGTAAGGCGACCGTATCGGCACCGACTCCCATACATCCGTATTCCCTGAAAAAAGGCGTCCTTCCCGCGAAGCACGGGAGGGGCGCCTTTCTGTGAAACGGGACGCGGAGCGGGACTTACAGTGCGCCGAACAGGAGCAGGATCAGCAGTCCGAAGATCAGCAGCACCGCAAGGCAGGGGAGCACAATGACCAGAAACGCGGAGAACACCATGGCAAAGCGATCCTTCGCCGTCAGCTTCTCGTCCGACATCCGCCCGCGGAATTCCTCCTCCTGCTCACGGGTCGCCTTTTTCAGCCGTCGCCAGATCATATGCGCCGCCCTCCTTTGTGTTCCCTTCGGTTATTCCTTGGCGGATTTTTTCTCCGTCTTGGGCATTTCAAACAGGTAGTTGCCGTTCTCGTCGAGCTTGCGCTCCGGGAAGTGGCAGGCTACGAAGTGTCCCGGCTCTATCTCCGCCAGCGGGGGCGGAACGCGGCGGCACTTGTCGCACGCCATCCAGCAGCGCGTGTGGAATTTACATCCGTCAGGCGGCTTGACCGGGCTGGGGATGCTGCCCTCCAGCAGGATCCGCTCCTTCTTGAGGCTTTCCATGTCGGTGGTCGGAATGGAGGAGAGCAGGGCGACCGTGTACGGATGGCGCGGGTCTCCGAAGACGGTTGCGGCATCGGCAAGCTCCACGACGTTGCCGAGATACATGACGCAGATGCGGTCGGAAATGTACCGCACGACCGACAGGTCATGCGAGATGAACATATACGTCAGGTGTTCCTTTTGCTTCAGCTCCTGCAAGAGGTTGATGATCTGCGACTGGATCGACACGTCCAGTGCCGAGACGCACTCGTCGCACACCACGAACTTCGGATGCACCGCCAGCGCGCGCGCGATGGAAATGCGCTGACGCTGACCGCCGGAGAACTGGTGCGGGTAGCGGAACAGCATATACTCCTGCAATCCGCACTCCTTCATGGTGCGCACCACGTGCTCGCGCATTTTGGGGGAGCCGTGCCGGAAGAACTTATGCGTGACCAGCCCCTCCTCGATGATCTGCCCGATGGTGAACCGGGGGTTGAGGCTGGAGTACGGATCCTGGAAGATGATCTGCAGATCCTTGCGCAGGATGCGCATCTCGCTGTACTTCAGGCGGGCAAGGTCAATGCCGTCGTCCAGCATTGCCTCGTAGCGCTGAAACTCCACGTCGTCCCGGTGCGCCTGCTTAATCGCGGCAATGGACTGCTCCGCTTCCCGGATCTGCGCGTTCAGCCCGTCCCGCTCGCGGGTCAGCCTGTCGCACCTGCCCTTCAGCCGGGCAAGCTGAGACGCATTTGCCGGCTTGCCGTCGTCCGCCGTGCCGCCCTCCGCCTCATCCAGCATCAGCTCGATGTCGCGGATGCGGTCGCTCAGTGCGGCGGCGCGCTCCTCCAGCCGTGCCTTGCGGTACAGCAGAGCCGCGCCCTGCTCGGTGTCCCGCACAAGGAAGCCGCCGAGGATCTTGGCGATGTGCGCCTGCGCGGTCTGGTACTCCGCGACCGCCAGATTCTTGTTCTGCAGGTCGAAGAAGGTCGCCGCCTCCCCCAGCTGACTGACCTTGGCGGATGCCGCGTCCGCGCGTGCCTGCGCGGCGTGCAGCTTGGAGATATAGCGCTTGGCGTGCCGGAGCGTGTCGGTCACGTACCGGGGCGCCAGCTCGGCGCGGGACATTCCGTAGTACATGGTGGTACCTGCCGTCTGCTCGTAGAGCTGGAGCAGAACTCTGCCCAGCGTGGATTTTCCGCAGCCGGACTCGCCGACAATGCCGAGCGTTTCGCCCTCGTAGATGTCCAGGGAAATATCCTCATTCGCCTTCACGTAGTACTGCTGGCGCTGAAAGATGCTGGACTTCGCAATGGGGAAGTATTTTTTAAGATTCGTGATCGATAAGAGCTTTTTTGTGCTCGGCACTGTTTCTCACCTCCTTTTCGGGATAGAAGCAACGGATTTTCTGCCCGGGGACGACCTCGACCAGAGGCGGCTCCTCCTCCAGGCACTTTCTGGTTGCGTACTTGCAGCGGGGGGCGAATTTACAGCCCTTCGGCAGTGCAAGCGGGTGGGGAACAACGCCGGGGATAGGCTCCAGCTTGTGGGTGATGTTGTCGATGCGGGGGATGCTGTTCATCAGTCCCTCGGTGTACGGGTGGCTCATGGCGCAGTCGGTGAAGATAACGCGCGCGGAGGACTGCTCCACGACCTGACCGCAGTACATGACCACCACGTCGTCCGCCATCTCGTTGATGACGCCCAGATCGTGGGTGATGAAGATGATGGAGGTGCCGTTTTCGCGCTGCAGGTCGTTCATCAGGCGGAGGATCTGTGCCTGAATGGTCACGTCCAGCGCGGTGGTCGGCTCGTCCGCGATCAGGATCTTCGGGCGGCACGCCAGCGCCATGGCAATCATGACGCGCTGGCGCATACCGCCGGAGAGCTGATGCGGATACTGCCGCATAACGGTTTCCGGGTTGGGGATCTGCACGTCATAGAGCATCTTGAGCGCGCTCCGGCGTGCCTCCTTTTTGCGCATTCCCTGGTGGATCATGAACGGCTCGCAGAGCTGTCTTTCCACCGAAAACACCGGGTTGAGCGATGTCATCGGCTCCTGGAAGATGACCGAGATCGCGTTGCCGCGGATGTGGTACATATCCGACAGCGGCAGGGTGGTCAGCTCCTTCCCGTCAAAGCGGATGCTGCCGCTGGCGATATAGCCGTTGTCGTCCAGCAGGCGCAGGATGCTCATGGCGGAAACAGACTTGCCCGAACCGGATTCGCCGACGATGCCGATGGTGCGTCCGGGTTCCAGTGAGTAGGAGACGTCGTTGACAGCCTTGACGGTGCCCTTTTTGGTTTTGAAATAGGTGTGCAGGTTCTTGACTTCAAGTAATGCCATGCTATCGCCCCCTTACTATCTTTCCGCGTTGGACTTCGGATCCATGACATCGCGGAGCGCGTCGCCGATGATGTTGATGCAGATGGTTGTCACCGCGAGGAACAGGGCGGTAAAGAGCCACTGCCACCAGTAGTTGTTCATGACCGTCATATTGTTTGCACCGTTGAGCATATTACCCCATGTCGGGCGCGGCGGCGTGACGCCGAAGCCGAGGTAGGACAGCGAGGATTCGGTCAGCATACAGGTTGCGAAATCCAGCGTCAGGGTGACGATAATGATGGAAATGACATTGGGCAGGATGTGCTTGAAGGCGATCTTGGATTCCTTGACGCCCATCGCCTTGGCGGCGGTGACGTACTCGTTCTCGCGCGCGACCAGCACCTGTCCGCGCACAAGGCGGGCAAGCCCCGTCCACGACAGCACGCCCAGAATGCACATGAGCAGGAATATCTTGGCGTTCTCGCTCCATGGCATATGGGACATGATGGAGGACAGGATCATGGCGAACGGCAGGAAGGGGATCGCCGCGAACACCTCGGTCACGCGCATCAGCGCGATATCCACCTTGCCGCCGAAGTAACCCGCAACACAGCCCACGATGATACCGATGAAGGTGGAGATCAGCACGGCAACGCCGCCGATGGTCATGGTCATCTTGGAGCCGTTGACGATGCGCTGGAAGATATCCGCGCCGTTCTTATCCGTGCCGAAGAGGTAGCCCTTGTGCCCCCACTTCTGGAGCAGCCGGTTGTTCTCGTCGGTTGTGTAGGTCTGGAAGCCGCACGCAAAGACGTGTGCCGCCTTGCTGAGGTTCTTGGGGGTGTCGCACTGATCCAGCAGGTTCTCGCCGAAGGCGTACACGTTGCCGAGATTGGTCAGCCCCGTGTAGTGATGGATGCCGGTCGTCAGCTCGACAAAGTATTCGCCCTCCGCCAGCTTGGGCGGCGCGACATAGGAGCGCTCCTGATTCTGGAAGGCGCCGCCGAACAGGACGGTATTGTCCGAAAGCTGGTAGGCGACGGTGGTCGCGGTCGCAAAGACGCGCTCGATGGTGGCGTCCTTGCCGTTCTGCCCGTGCTCGCGGAGCGTGGACTTGATCTTGGCGCCGACGCTGGTGAAGTCGGCGCTGGGCTGTTCAAAGGACTCCAGCACTGCCGGACCGAACACGAGCGGCTCGTACAGTCCGCCGCCCGCCGGCGGCATCCGGACGCCGATGATATAGTTCATCGTGAAGGCGATGTCCTTCAGCAGCGTCTGCTCCGGCACGAAATCCAGCGTTTCGTCCACCTCGTTCAGGGTGGCGAAAAACTCCATGTTGCTGTATGCATTCTTGTTGCCCCAGACGTACAGCGTGCCGTCCTCCATGAGGATGGCGGTGGACTGGTAGCCGCAGGTCAGCTTTTTGACCTTGGACACGTCCACGCCGTTGTCGTACAGCTCCTGCGGGATGGGCAGGACAAAGGAGGTATCCGCAAACTCATCGTACCGCCCGTACTGTCCGAGCTTATAGTTGCCCCAGCCGTAGATCTTGCCCTTGTCGTCGATGGCGATGATGTGGTCGATGCCGGCGGCGACCATGACAATGTTGGCTTTCTTCACGTCCTCCGGGATGCGGGAGACGTCAAAGCCGGTCGTGCCGATCTGGGTACAGCCCCAGACGTAAACCTTGCCCGAGCCGGACAGCCCGACCGTGAAGGGACCGTAGGAGGACACCTGCTTTACGTCCTTCTGCAGCTCCTTGGGCATCTTCATCATGCTGAGCGTGGGGTAGATGCTCTGCTGGGTGTTCTCGGAGTAGGCGTCGAAATACTTGGGCATGAACAGCGGACCGACAAACGCGATGAGGAACATCACCACCACCACGACCAGCGCGACCACCGCGTACTTCTTCTCAAAGAAGCCCTTGACGATCTGCTTGCCGGGGCTGAGGATGACTTCCACGTCCTCAATCTTCTGCTGTCCGTAACGGTCGGTTTCCAGCATATCATCGGCAAGGGTTTTGCTCCCGCCGAAGAAAAGGCGTCTGAACCAACCGGCGCGCTTCCTGCCGCGTCCGGCGGAGGGATGCTTGTTGTTTTCGCTCATGGTATGCCCTCCTTACTTATTCACGCGCACGCGCGGGTCCACAAGTCCGTATACGATGTCGATAATCAGGTTTCCTGCCAGCGCGATCAGGACGTAGAACAGCTGCATCAGCAGGATCAGGTCATTGTCGCTGCTCTTGAGCGCCTCGATCATGACCTTGCCCATGCCGTTGATGGCGAATATCTGCTCGATGACGACCGAGCCGGAGAAGATTCCGAGGAACCAGCCCACGACCAGCGTCACAATGGGGATCAGCGCATTGCGCCAGGCGTGCGAGTAGATGATGACCTTCTCGCGCAGACCTTTGGCGCGGGCGGTCTTGATGCAGTCCATGGACAGCGCGTCGATCATGGAGGCGCGGACGTACCGCGTCATGCCGCCCAGCGAGCAGAAGGTCATGACGATGAGCGGGAGCGCGAGGTAGTACATCCGGTCGAGGAAGGCGCGGAAGCCGGTGTAGGACGAGCCGGGCGTCTGCATCCCGTAGGGCGGGAAAATGCCCAGCCGGGAGCAGAACAGCCAGATGAACACGAGTGATATGAGGAAGGTCGGCAGGCTGTACCCGACGATGGTCAGCACCTGCATGATTTTGTCGCCGGTCTTGCCGCGCCTGACCGCGCAGTGAATGCCGAGCGGGATGGTGATGGCGAGCGCGAGGATGGTCGCAAAGATATTGATGAATATGGTATTTTTCATCGGTGCCTTCACGACGTTGAGCACATCGTCGCGGTAGTATTCGGAGTAGCCGAAGTTGCCCTGCACCAGTCCGTTGAACTGCCCGTCGTAGTACGGGTAAAAGCCCATCCAGCGCAGGTACTGTACGATCTTGCTGGGATTATCCGTGCCGTAGGCGCGCTTATACTTGAGGTAGGTTTCCTCAAATATCGCGTTGCGCTGTTCGGCGGTAATATTTTTCAACTCCTTTACTTCCCCGTACGCCTTTACGTAAGCGCGGTCGCCCGCCGCGGCATTGTAAAGGAGAAACATGAGGAACGAAAGGATCAGCAGGACTATCAACATATATCCCAGTCTCTTCAGTATATACTTTCCCATATCCTAACTTCCTTATGACGTATTTTGGCTGGCTCGATGTATTTTGCCTGTGTGCGGGGGATTCTATGCCATGGAAAGAACCGCGCCGGGAGAGAATGAGTCGCAGTGCCAGCCGGCAGAGCCGCGGCATATGCGCGGGACTTTCGGTTTTTCAAAAGTAGCATTTGGCGCGGCTCGCGCGGCGATGTACGCCGGAGCCGCAGGTGTGGGGAAACCCCACATATAACAGTATGCAGGAGGGGGCAGAAGCCCCTTCCTGCAGTGTTTCGGATCCCCTCCCGCACGGGGCGGGAAGGGACAAACGGAAATTGCTTCCTTATTTCAGGAACACAATGTCAGCCGCATCGCGGATGTAGTAGTTGGAGTAGTCGTCAAACATTGCGGGATCCACGGTGTTGCCGTATGCATAGTCATACGCGGCAGAGGTGAATCCGGTCGCGAAGTTGAACGCGCTGTAGGTCGGCGTGCCGCCGTACTTACCGGAACCGTAATCGTTCTGAACCAGCTCGGCAAGCATCGGGTAGAAGTCGCCGAAGGTGTTCTGAACCTGCATGCCGATCGCGGTAATGTTGGAGTTGTTCTGGAAACCGGTCACGAGCTGGTCGGTGAAGTCGTTGGGCGTGGTGCCGAACCAGTTGATAACCAGAGGCAGATAGTAGAAGTCGCCAACCTTGGTGGTCTTGTACTTGCCGTCCTTGGAGGCATAGGTCTTGTCGGCTTCCTTGATGACGGAAGCGGCGATCTTCTTGTAGCGGATACCGGAGGTGTACTCCTTGCCTTCCGCGTCATAGTTCCAGCCGTCGGCTTCCAGGAGCGCGATGGCGGTATCCTTGCTGACCGCGTAAGCGTTCAGACGGATGTTGCTCTTGACAGCCTGGTACATCCAGGAGCCGGTGTAGTACGGACCGTGTGCAACGGTGCCGTAGCCGCCGGTGAACGCCTTGGCGAACGCCTCACGGTCAACGCAGTACGCGATTGCCTGACGGACAGCCGTGAACTGCGCAGGACCGAAGTCGCAGCGGTAGCCCAGCTTACCGTAGCCGGCGCGGCTGTAGTTGACAGAGGCGAACTTGCCGTTGCTGGTGTCGATCAGCTTGAGCGCTTCCTTGGTCGCGTCGCCGCCGGTGACGCCCATCAGGACATCCACGCCGCCCGACTTCAGGTCCTCCAGCTGTGTCTCCGAGACGACCTTCTTGTAAACGATCTTCTCGATGGCAGGCTTTGCGTTCTCGAAGTTGCCCTTGTAGTAGGTGTTCTTCTTCAGAACGGCGGTCTTGGTGCTGGCGTCATAGCTCTCCACCACGTAAGGACCGGAGTAGGGGTACTTGGTGGTGTCGGTATCCTTGGAGGTAGCCTTGATGTGCGCAGCCATGGTGTAGCTGTCGCCGCTCTTGGCGTAGAAGTTGTCGGTCAGGTAAACGCCGTTGCCGTCGTCCTTGATCTCGGCATCGCCCAGCCACATCTTGGCGTACTGCGCGGTGAGACCGGCGTAGGTCACGTCATAGAAGTAGGGGATGTAGTCGCTGGAGACCGTGAGGGAGAGCTTGTGATCGCCCAGCAGGCGGACGCCGGAGAATTCCTTCTTGCCCTCTGCGGAGCCGGGACCGGTGTACGCGGCGAAATCCTTGTAGCCGACCAGCGTCAGACCGGCGCGGTGGTCCTTGCCGGCAGCCTCAGCCGCGACCGGCGAGGAGAACGCCAGCAGCAGAGCGAGGTAGTCCTTGGCAGTGACAGCGGAGCCGTCGCTGAACTTCAGGTCGTCGTACAGCTCGATCTCAAAGGTCTTGGAGCCGTCCGCATTCAGCGTCTCGGTGTGCGCCTTGACAACGGAAGCGTTCCAGATGTAGTCGCCCTGCTTGTTGGTGACGACAGTGCCCAGCTCGCTGGTCAGGTTCTGCACGTCCAGGTCAGCGGCACCGGGGCTGCTTGCACCGAAGACGGCGTAGCGGAAGGTGCCGGACAGCACAGTGGCGTTACCGATGATGATATCCTTCTCGGTCTTGCTGGACGTCCAGTCGATCAGTGCGCTTGCAACGGTCCAGAAGGGGTTGGTCGGATGATCCTTGACGGCGCCGATCGCGGTGTTGTACACATCGTAGTACTCGTTGGAGTACAGGGGCATCTCGGGCACCAGCTTGTTCCATCTCTCGATGTAGTACTGCCACCACTTGGCATACGCCTGCTTCTGCTCGGTCTCACTGCCGCTGCCGCAGTTGTAGACCATTGCCATGCTCAGGAAGTCGAGACCGAGGACGTACTGCTTGCCGTCCTTCTCGATGTAGTAATCGCCGTCATCGTTCTGCTTGACATCGGCGACGGTGACTTCCTTGCCGTACAGGTCATAGAGGGAGATGTAGTCTCCGTCCTTACCGTAGGTCAGTCCGTCCACGTTGATGTAGTTCAGGGTACCGTCGTCCTTGGCGGGCTTGTTGCTGCCGGTTGCCGTAGAAGTACCGGTCCCCGTCCCAGTCCCGTCACCCTCTGTTGTCTTGCAGGCGGCGGCAAAGGGGAGGATCATCAGAACTGCCATCAAAAGGGAGATGATTCTGATTTTCTTCATGGTGTGTTCCTCCGTTTGATTTTCCGGGGACCTCTGCCTGTTCCGCGTGCGGTGAACATCGGGCGGGCTCTCCGCCGATCCCGGCGGATACCTGCGTGCAGAGCGCTTCTTCCGTGATAAGGCGCGGGATGAGGGCGGGAAAGGTTCCGCCGACTCGCCGTGCGGGGAAGTTTCAGAGGCTCCCTTGGTTTTTATATAGCGGCACCGGGGTGCCATTATACCGTAGTGGGGGGACGGTTTGCCGTACCGGCAGCGGTTGCGGAAAATTCTGCATACTATGCAGAAAGCCGCCGTTGCGCCGGGATCTCCACAGTCCTCAGCCGCAACGTGCGGCAGTTGTGGGGCAGCACGGGCAGACCACTTCCCGGTGCCCGTTTTGCAACTTTTGAAATCTGTTATGCAACGGACAGTTCCGGGTAATTGAACGGATTATAGCACATTTTCCCCGCCAATGCAATACCTTTTTTGCAGTTTCTGCTTTATAGACTATATTTTCTGAAAACGTCGGCTTTGGTTTGTGCATCCTGCGCCGACCGGCTGCGCCGGGAAAATGCGTTTATTCGCGGAATATCCGCAGAAATGTGCCGCTTATGCGAAAACGTGTAAAAATATGCGCACTTATGAAAGTGTATGCATTTCCTGCCGTGTACGTGCCTGCAACTGCCGCTTTGGAATGATTTGGGTTGTTAACTATCCGAAAGTTGCAAAATCCGACAGACGCGGCAGCACGCGGCGACGTCCAAAGCGGCGGAATACGGGGCTTGGCGCGGGGCGGCGGGGGTGCATCCGTATGCATTTCGGGCGGCGGACTCTGGGTGCTCCGCCGGGCGCCGGAGTGGCTGAGTCGGTAAAGGGGGCTTCAAAAAGACATAGGGCTGCCGCGCATGGTCGCGCGACAGCCCGGGGGATTTCAACAGGGATCAGGTCATCACTTTGTCTGCAGGGCGGCGATGACCTTGGCTGCCACGTTGGCGGGAACGGTATCGTAGCCGGTAACGGTGTAATCAAACCAGCCGCGCCCCTGCGTCATGGCGCGGAGTGCGATGGGGTAGTCCGCCAGTTCGGACTTGGGAGCGGATGCCTCGACAGTCGTGAAGCCGGTCTTGCTCTCGTGGGGGTGCATACCCAGCACCGAGGCGCGGCGCTTGTTCAGGTCGCCCATGATATCGCCGACCAGCGCCTCCGGCACGGTGACGAACAGCTCGCCGACCGGCTCCAGCAGGACGGGAGCGCCCAGCTCCAGGCACTTCCTGTACGCCAGGTTGGCGGCGGTGCGGAAGGAAAGCTCATCCGAGTCCACGGCGTGGTAGGAGCCGTCATACAGCTCGGCACGCAGGCGCACCAGCGGGAATCCGACGGCGCCCTTTGCCATGGCATCCTGCAAGCCCTTCTCGACCGCGGGGATAAAGTTCTTGGGCACGGAGCCGCCGACGGTGGCGTCCACGAAGGTCAGCCCCTCCTCCTCGCCGGGGGCGAAGCGGATCTTCACGTGTCCGTACTGACCGGAGCCGCCGTTCTGCTTCTTGTGCTTGCCCTCCACGTCGCAGGGCTTGGTTATCTTCTCGCGGTAGGGGATCTTCGGCTCCTCCAGCCGGACCGACACGCCGAAACGCGTCTTGAGCTTGGCGGCAAGCACGGAGAGGTGCATATCGCCCATGCCGTAGATCAGCATCTGCTTGGTCTCGGGGTTGTTCTCGTACCGCAGGGTGAGGTCTTCCTCCAGCATCTTGGCGATTGCCTGCGAAATCTTGCTCTCGTCCTTGGCGGTCTCGGGCACGATGGCGCGGCACATATACGGCGTGGGGTAGGTCACGCGGGCGTAGGCGACGTCGCCGGAGGCGCGCAGGGTGTCGCCGGTGTTGGTGTTGGACAGCTTGGCGATCATGCCGAGATCGCCGCAGGCAAGCTCGTCCACCTCGGTCTGCTCCTTACCCTTCATAATATACATATGCGACATTTTCTCGCTGACGCCGGTGCGCAGGTTGCGCAGGGACATATCGCGGTCGATCGTACCCGCCATGACCTTGAAGAAGGACATCTTGCCGACGAACGGGTCGGCGACGGTCTTGTACACGAACAGTGCGGGATCGCCCTCGGTGGTGATCGGCACGTGCCTGCCGTTCTCGTCCTTTTCAAACTTGCGGGCAGTCGGGCGCGGGAAGGAAGCGGCGATGGCGTCCAGCATGGCGACGATGCCCCACAGGTGGACAGCCGAGCCGCAGTACACAGGCACGATGGTGCCCTGAATGATGCCGTTGTGCAGAGCCTCGACCGACTCCTCCAGCGTAAAGGACTCGCCCTCAAAGAACTTTTCCATCAGCTCGTCGGCGGTGCCGGCAAGCGCCTCGTTCAGCGCGTCCTTGAACTCGGAGGCGGTGTGCTCCCAGCCGATGCGCATGGCGGTCTCGGTCCGGTTGCCCTTCTCGTCGTACTTGATGGGACGCATGGTGAGCAGGTCGATCATGGTGACGTCCTTGCCGGTCTCCACGGGGATGAACACAGGGCAGACCGAAACGCCGAAGGTGGCGTGCAGCTGGCGGAACACGCGCTCAAACTTGCACTCCTCGTCGTCGCACTTGTTGACGAAGAAGGCGCGGGGGATGCCCGCCTCGCAGGCAATGTCCCATGCAAGCTCGGTGCCGACCTCAACGCCCGCCTTGCCGTCCACGCAGATGACGGCGGCGTCCGCCACGCGGACAGCCTGCCTGACCTCGCCGGTGAAATCCAGGAAGCCGGGCGTGTCGAGGACATTGATCCGGGTGTCCTTCCATGTCATGAACGCAGGCGTTGCGGCGAGCGAGAAGCCGCGCGCGCGCGCTTCGGGATCATAGTCGCAGGTCGTGTTGCCCTGCGCGGTATTGCCGAGACGATCGATGGCACCGGTCACGTACAGCATCGCCTCGGCGACGGAAGTCTTTCCGCAGCCGCCGTGACCGAGAAGAGCCAGGTTCCGGATCTGTTTGGTATTGAATTCAGCCATAGTGATTCACCTTCATCCGCCGCCGACGGGGGCAGGGACGCGCAGTCCGCTGTCCGCAGGGGAGGACACCTTTCTGTATATTCATAGATTCTGTTATACAAAAAAACAATAAGGAAGGGTTGCTTTTTCGGTAACATCTCCATTATACAGTATCCGGCGGCTTTTTTCAATATCACAAAAGCATATTTTTGTATGCGTGATGTAGAAATTTCAGCCTGTTATTTGTGCAATCAGCACAAATTCGGCAGAATCGCATCCAGCCCGAACAGCCGGACGGCGTTGCGGTTGGTGATATCAGCCAGCTCCTCCGGCGTCATGCCGTGCAGGGGCGCGAGTACGCGCGCGATGTGGAGGATGTTGTCGGAGCGGTTCACGGTGCCGCGCAACGGGACGGGGGGCATATAGGGGCAGTCGGTTTCCAGCAGCAGGCGATCCGGCGGCACCGAGGCGGCAACGGCGCGCAGGCGGTCGGCGCCCCGGTATGTCAGCGCCCCGCCGAACGCTATGAAAAATTCGCGCCTGACAAGCTCTTTTGCCATTTCCGCCGATCCGGAGAAGCCGTGAAACACGCCGCGCACGCCCTCGTGGCGGCAAACGGCATCCAGACACGCGCCGTGCGCCTCGCGGTCGTGGACGATGACAGGCAGATCCAGTTCGACCGCCAGCGCCAGCTGACCGTCAAAGAAAGCCTGCTGGCGCGGGCTGTCCACCGGCTGCCAATGGCGATCCAGCCCGATTTCCCCGATCGCAACAATCTTGTCGCGCCGCCGCGCCGCCGGATCGGCGAGCCACGCCCGCAGGCGGGGCAGCTCCTCCTCCGGCTCCAGCGGCTTCTGCCCCTCGTACCAGCCCGGCGCGCCGGGGTAGACCTGGCAGTCCTCCGGGTGAATGCCGACCGCCGCCGCCATGAACGGGAAGCGCACCGCCTGCGCGACCGCCTCCCGGCTGTTCTGCAGGTTGGTGCCGATGTTGATAACGGCGCGCACCGATGCCCGGAACGCAGGGTCGTTCAGAACGCCCTGCGCCCCGCCCGGCAGGGCGTCAAATTTCCGGTCGAAATAGTGTGCGTGCGTGTCGGTGAATTGCATGGGTTGGTCTCCTGTACGGTGTAATAATTAACAATATGTTTGAAAATAAATCTGTGGTTTTACATATAGCATCCCTTCATCCGAAGCCATGCTCCCGCGGGAAAATGCAGGTTTCTATAATCCGGATGATTTCGTCCGGCGTCTGCCGGCAATCCTCCTTCAGCCATGCGGCGATGACCGCCGTGATGCCGCCGACATAGAATGCCATGACCTGCTGCCGCATCCCGGCGGGGTAATGGAACCGTGCCAGAATGGGGTCGAATATGTCCCGGAACAGGGCATTGTAGCGTTGCTCATTCCGCCACAGCTCCGGCTTGGCAAGTGCGGTGCAGTAGATCAGGCGGTTGTCCCGGATGAAGGTCAGGTACGGGGTCAGGTATTCCGGCGTGATAAGGATCAGCTGTTCCGGCGGGCAGGTGTGCAGCTTTTGCCGGATGGATTGCTGCTTTGCCGGAAAACAACCGAAAAACCGCTCCTCCGTGTATCGCACCGCTTCCTCCAGCAGATCGCCGGTGTTTTCGTAGTGCAGGTAAAAGGTAGAGCGGTTGACGCCCGCCGTTTCGCATATCTCCCGGACGGTGATGTAAGCGAAATCCTTACGTGCCAGCAGGGAGATAAGCGCTTCGTCCATACGGACGGCGGTGTTGAAATACTTGCTTTCGGATTTGTTCATGCTCTGTCCTCCTGTTTTGCGGCAAGCGAACGTAGTGCACGGTGTGTATGAATCAGCATGACGGAAGCGGCAATCAGAACAACGGAGCAGACTGCGGTGCCGGTAACCGTATTCATCCGAAGCCGGAACGCCTCATCATCCGGTGAAAACGCCGTTATCATGGCGGTCTGTAAACCGAACAGTGACATCAGTGCTTCCACTACCCCGATGAACATTCCGGCAGACAGGACAGGACTCCCTGCCCGGTGCAGCTGCGCAAGACCGACAACCGCGTGCGCCACGGAATAGAACGTATAGGCGGCGGAAGCGTACAGGACGATTTGGGGGTAGACAAAGCCTGCGTTTTCCCACACGGTCTGCGCCGCCATGACGGCGATTGCCAGGGTGATAAGCAGGAGTAACCACGCCGTCCTGCGGCAGCAGGCATACTCATAGGCAAGCGGGTCCTGCCTGGCTGCCCGGCGGCGCAGTCCCAGCAGAAGAAAGGCGCGCGTCAGCGCCAGCAGGAAATAGTACGCCGCCAGAGACCGGAACCAGCGAGAGCCGTAGCGGATGCCTGTCGCGGTACGGAACGCAACGTAAAGCAGGTTGACGACCGTCCCCTGCATCATGCGCACGGTGCCGCGGAAACGGATATCTGTCAGGTAGCGCCCGCCCCAGCGCGTCGTGCGTACCCATGCCCGCACGCGGCGCACCGTGCGGAGAAACCGGGGGACGGCAAGTGCCCACAGCATCAGCGCATACGCCGAAAGTCCGTACAGGAAATACAGCGCCGTGCAATCCGGCATCCCCCGCACCGCCGCCGCAGTCAGGCTGGCGAATGCGGCAGGCGGCAGGATGCACAGCACCCACGCGGGTGGGAAAAGCAATCCCCGCAGAATGCGTTTCCGGTTCATTCCCCGGTTATTTCACGGGCGAGCCGGATGATGTCGGACGCATATTTCCGCTTCCCTTTTTCCAGCAGCTTCCGGTAGAGGAGATAATTGACCGATACGCCGGCAATTCCGACTGTCCCGACGGCGATTCCCACGCCCATCGTAAGTGCGGAGCCGTCCCCGATGACCTGCATGGCAAGGCACATCCCGACTCCCAGCACCAACGACATGGCAATGCCGAAGGCGTAGGCGAATACCAGCGCAGGGCGCTTGGCGTGACGATCCAGCTTGCGCAGGGCAACGATTCTTGCGGTGTTCTTGGGAGCATACTCGTTTGCAATCTGTTCGGCGAAAATTCTGTCTGTGTTCATAGAAATCCATCCTCCTTGCTTTGCGGGCGGCTCCGGGGATCACGCACCCAGCGGACGCGGAGCTTGCCTGCTATGCCTTCAGTATACCACCCTGACGGACGGAAGGGAACGGCAAAAAGGAGGATTTGTGTTGATTTCAGAAGATATTGCCGCCCTCTTACAGCTCGATCAGCTGTTTGGGGCTTTGTGTGAAGTCGTGAACGGTGCCGTCGGGGAGGATGGTAATCATGTCCTCGATGCGGCAGCCGTACTTGCCGGCGATATAGATGCCCGGCTCGACGGTCACGACATGACCGGGCTGAAGCGTGATCTCGCGCGGGGACGAGGCGGCGAGGCGGGGCGACTCGTGGATATACAGCCCGACGCCATGCCCGAGGCTGTGCCCGAAGCAGCCCTTGTAGCCGGCGTTGTCGATGATGTCGCGCGCGACCTTGTCCGCGTCACAGCAGGGCATTCCGACGTGCAGGGACTCAATGGCTCTGGTCTGCGCCTCCAGCACGGTGCCGTACAGCCGCTTCATCTCGTCATCCGCCTTGCCCAGCACCACCGTGCGGGTCATGTCGGCGCAGTAGCCGTTCCAGCGCGCGCCGAAATCCATGGTGAAGAAGGCGTTGGGAGTCAGCTTGCGGTCGCCCGGCACGCCGTGCGGCTTGGAGGAATTGGCACCCGACACCGCGATGGTCTCAAAAGCCGTCCCCTCGGAACCGTGCGCGCGCATATAGAATTCCAGCTCCAGCGCGACCTCCAGCTCGGTACGCTCCGGCGTGATGAAGTTGAGAATGTGGGCAAAGGCATCGTCCGTCAGCTTCTGCGCCTGCGTCATGAACGCGATCTCGTCCGCGTCCTTGACAAGGCGCAGGGAGTCGAGCAGGCGGGAAGCGCCGGTCATCAGTTCCACGCCGGGGAAGGTCTCGGCGAACCGGATGCGCAGGGCGCAGGACACCGTTTCCTCCTCGTAGGCAAGGTGCCGGACGGCATGCTTTTCCAGCAGTCCCGCCACGCAGGGCAGCATACCGCCCTCCGGCATGACGACCTCGATCCCGGCAGAGCCTGCCGTGGCGCGCGCCACCTCGATATAGCGGAAATCCGCCAGCAGGTATGCCGCCTCCGGCAGGACGAGCACATAGCCGTCCGTGTAGTTCAGCCCGGTCAGGTAGCGCTGGTTGATCTCGGAGGAGACGAGCACCGCCTCCACCTCGCCCGCCTTCATGCGGGATTGCAGATTGGTAAGATGTGACATGGTATATTTCCTTTCTATTTCTATTTCTATAAACAGTGTGTTCCGGAATATCCTCAGCCGTTCAGGCTTTGCCAGTACCGCTTCATGGTCAGGGCGTCCTCCGCCATGGTGCCGTCCGATTCGCAGATGATGCGCGGGCAGACCCCCTCCCGGACGATTGCCTCCATCAGCGGCTCAAAGGCGGGGCCGTACTGCTCGTCCGCAAAGGTCAGGTGCCGCTTTTCCCCGCCGTCCGTGTACGCGATGCGGGAGAAGTGGCAGTGCAGGTGCCGCGCATAGGCATCGCCCAGCCGCTCCGCCACGGTAGAGAACACCCGCCGGTAGCTGTCGCAGTCGGGGAAAAGACCGCCCCGTTCCCGCGCGTTCATATGCCCGAAATCCACCACGGGATGGTAGTGCGGATCCACCCGGCACTGCTCGATTACCTCGTCCAGCGTGCCCAGCTGGTTCACCTTGCCCATGGTTTCAATGCCGAGCCGGATGGACGTATCGCCCACCGCTTGCATCACGCGTGCCAGCGTGTCGCAGGACAGCCGCATGGCTTCGGCGCGGCTCATCTTGCCCGCACTGCCGCTGTGAATCACGATTGTATCCGCGCCCAGCAGCTCCGCCGCCCAGAGCGATTTCCGGATATAGTCGATGCTTGCCAGCCGCTTTTCCTCCACCGCGCCGGAAAGCGAGATGAAGTAGGGCGCGTGCAGGGACATCCTGATGCCGTGAGCCGCCGCCGCTTCCCCGACGGCACGCAGGGATTCCTCCCCGGCGACCACGCCCCTGCCCGCCTCGTACTCATAGGCGTCCAATCCGATCTTTTCCAGCCACGCGGGCGCCTGCACCGTGGACTTTCCGCCGTCGCGGTAGAACCAGTCGCCGTTGCCGCCGGGACCGAAAGTGGGTTTGTCACTCAACATATTGTTTCCTCCTGTGGTTTTTGGGATGCGGGATGGTTCCGGTGCCCGGCGCCGCATCCTGCCTCTTGTCGGGAAAAGTTCTTGAAGGGGTGCAGGGAAACTTCTTTCAAGAAGTTTCCCCGGCGTTCTCCTCCTGTGGTTTTTGGGATGCGGGATGGTTCCGGTGCCCGGC
>OLGD01001203.1_pt1 | contig 41699 bp, 31 predicted proteins | sample 1605311 | NCBI WGS metagenome assembly OLGD01 (sample SAMEA3888917, study PRJEB22519) | human gut metagenome | biome: human gut; feature: human-associated habitat; material: faeces | place: Denmark | collected 2010
TCAGTTCGTTCAGTAGAGGTTGCTGAGTACATGAATGTATCTAAAGCGAGCGTTAATCACGCAGTTAGGCACACGCGAAATCAGGCACATTATTTTGAATAATCAGGTTGTCAACTCATCCAGGGCGCTCCATTCACTCAAACACACCGTGCCAAAATCACACAAAAATATTGCCATACATATGGTAGATCACATTAGAAGATTGGGCGTTTTCCCAGCTAACTACGCATTAGATTTAGGCGAATTTATTGACAGCAACGGTAATTCGTATATAGACATTGTAGAGTTAAATCCCATATCATGTTCTATGTGCTATGTAAATAATAGCATCTATGCTGATGTGGTTCCTGAGATTGGCGAATGTCAGCGCCAACTAATGATGGGTGCTGAGTTTTGCTACGATGCCATCGCAAATCCAAAGAATTACGATATGCTGAGAATATCCAATAAGAGTTATACTTATACTTCGGATAACCAATACGCTCTTTTATAGTTTGCATATCATAGAGGGTTTTAGAGCAATTCTGGAAGTGACGCTTGTTTCTTTCTCTGTGTTAAATCTCCGATAGAGTGAGTCCTTCTGGGAGGTCCATCATGAACCTCCCCTGGGTCCAGCAAAAAAGCGCAGTCCTCCCTTGGCGGAGGACTGCGCTTTTTTGCGGCCTTACTGCATGGAATACAGGTTGGATGTGCTGCTCCCATTGTCACGGTAGCGTGGGATCTTTTGCAGGTATCCATGCTGCTCCAGATCCGTCAAAGCCCGTTTGACCGTGGAGCGGGATAATCGCATGTCGGACGCAATCGTCTTGATTCCCGGCCAGCATTTTCCCTCGCTGTCTGCGCGGTCACGCAGATACATATAAACTGCCCTCGCTCTGGAGGGCAGTTCGGTGTCGGCATAAATTGTTCCGAAGTAACTCATAGATCCTCCTCGCCATAGGTTTTCATTTGCTTTCCGCCCCTGCGCCGAGGCTTATCTACAGCAGGTTCATGGGCAATGCCGCCGCGTCCGGAAACGGCATAGGCTCCACGCATATCCGCATTTTCCGCCTTATTTGACTGCGGGAGGTTACGCTCCAGAGCTTCACGGTTGGCATAGGCTACTGCACGATCTGCCCGCTGCGGCACGATATAAGGCTCCTCGAAGGTGATACCCCATTCCAGAAAAAGCCGCAGGCGGGTACGCATGGGATGCTGTCCCGTCTTTTGGACAATAAAATTCCCCTTGGGAATAGACTTCAGCTCATCTGGCGTCAGCAGCGGACGTTCCATCATCTGCAGACTTTGGCTGGGATCGTTTTTCCCACGGCTCACCGATTCAGACAGAACAGTACGGTTTCCGAGAGCCTTGGACAGCACCTCCGCCGTTTGACTATTTGGTGCGAAACCACCGAAGATGGTGTCCTGGCAGTTGTCCTGAATAATTTCGCTTCCTTCCTTTCCGTAGTTCTTTTCAAGCTGTGCTAAGGACTGAATGATCGGCACCAGCGTCAGGCGGCGGGAACGGCCTGCTGAGAACAGCGGGAGGACATCGAAGGGAGGCATAGTGCCGAACTCATCACAATAGCTCCTCCCGTGTGTAAAAAATAAGGCCGGAGCGATCCTGCTCCAGCCTACAAATACAGGCGCTGCGACCAGCGCCCTTTTTGAAATGAAAAAGGGCGCCGCTTTCTCAGTCCGTCAAGACCAACAAAACGGCGCCCGAATCTTTGTAATTCTTTTTTAAGAAAAACACCGCTGCCAGTCAGAAAAAACGCCGCTGAAAAAGGGCGCTGGCTGAACGCATCTGCATGAAACAGGAAAACGCCCGGTTCGAATCGGGGCAGACGCCCTGAAACAGCGATTTGCATCTATGGTTTGAGAGAAGAAATCCGGGCTTGAAAAAGCCCGGAAACGGTTGATGCGCCCGACTTTTCGCCAGACGCATCTATACCGTTTCGTTAATATGGTCGGAGTGCGGGGATTTGAACCCCGGGCCTCTTGGTCCCGAACCAAGCGCGCTACCAACTGCGCTACACCCCGTCAGCCCGTCTATTATACGTTTTTTCGGTCCGAATGTCAAGATGCATTTTGCAGTGCGGGTACACATTTTGCAGTGCGGGTACACTGTTTTCCGGTGTGGGTATGCATTATTTGGCAAAAATCCGAAAAAAATTCGACCCTCCCCATAGGACTTGCGAAAAAGGCACATATACGGTATAATGACATATAATTATAGGTATGTGCAGGTGCGGGACAACGCACCGGATGGAGGACCCATATATGGAAAAAGTAAGACGCGACCCGGCCAGCCTCAGCCAACTGGTGAAGGATTTTGACCTTGAGGTGGTCTACAAGGGCCTGGACTATGACACCCGGATGATCACCATCCCCGACGTGAACCGCCCGGCCCTGCAGCTGGTGGGCTTTTATGACTACTTCGAGCCAAAACGCCTGCAGATTCTGGGCAAGGCGGAGTTCACCTTTCTGAAGGCCATGCCCCTGGAGCAGCGGAGAAAGGTATTCGAGGATCTGCTGCGCTGCGAAATCCCAGCCCTGATCGTGGCCCGGAATATGGAGATTTTTCCCGAGCTGATGGAGATTGCCCGCAAGCACGGGCGCACCCTGCTGCGGACGGAAAAGACCACCGTGGAGCTGACCAGCCACATCATCGACTATCTGAACCGGGCCCTGGCCCCCCAGATCACCCGCCACGGCGTCCTGATGAACATCTATGGCCAAGGCGTGCTGATGATCGGCGACTCCGGCATCGGCAAAAGCGAAACCGCCATCGAGCTGCTCAAGCGCGGCCACCGGCTGGTGGCCGACGACGCGGTGGAGATTCGCCGCATTTCCGACTCCCTGTACGGCTCGGCCCCGGAGATCATCCGCCACTACATTGAGATCCGGGGTATCGGCATCATCGACGTGCAGCAGCTGTTCGGTATGGGCGCGGTGCAGTTTGACTCCGACATCGAGATCGTGATCCATCTGGAGCCCTGGCAGGACGGTAAGTTCTATGACCGACTGGGCCTGGAGGGCGACACCTACACCATTCTGGGGGTGCAGCTGCCCTATGTGACCATTCCCGTGCGGCCGGGGCGGAACCTGGCCGGTATCGTGGAGATTGCCGCCATGAAAAACCGCCAGATGCGCTACGGCTATAACTCCGCCCGGGACTTCATGACCCAGTTTGACAAAAAAATGGATGAGCTGGCCCGGCAGGCCAAGGAGAAGCAATGAACTATATCGGCATCGACATCGGCGGCACCAACCTGAAGGCCGGTCTTGTGGACGAGGACGGCCGTCTGCTGGCCGTGAAAACCATGAAGATCCGTGAGGTGTCGGACCCCGACGCCCTGACGGACACCCTGGTGGCCCTGACCCGGGAGCTGGCCCAGGAGGGCGGCGTGCCCATGGAGGAGATCGCCTCCGTGGGGGCAGGCGTCCCGGGGGTGGTGGACATCCGCACCGGGTCCATCGTATACACCTGCAACCTGCCCCTGCGGAACATTCCCCTGCGCAAGCTGTTCAAGCGGCGGCTGGGGCTGCACCTGTATGTGGAAAACGATGCCAACTGCGCCGCCCTGGCAGAGTACTATGCCGGAGCGGGCCAGGGCAGCAAGCGCTTTGTCACCATCACCCTGGGCACCGGCATCGGCGCCGGGATCATTCACAACGGAAAGATTTTCCACGGCGGCAACGGCATGGCCGGTGAGGTGGGCCACACCTGCATCGACTATCAGGGTCTCCCCTGCCCCTGCGGCCGCCGGGGCTGCTGGGAGCAATACGCCTCCGCCAGCGCCCTGAAGCGCTTCACCGCCCAGGCCCAGCTGGGCAACCCCGACAGCATCCTGGCCCGGGTCATCCGGGAGCATGACGGCCATGTGTCCGGCCAGTCGGCGTTTATGGCCGCCCGGCTGGGGGACCCGGTGGGCCAGCAGGTCTGCGACATGTATGTGTGCTATCTGGCGGCGGGCATCGCCAACGTGGTGAACATTTTTCAGCCGGATACCCTGGCCATCGGCGGCGGCGTCAGCAACGAGTCCGATGAGCAGCTGCTCCACCCCCTGCAGCAGCTGGTGGAGCGGGAGACCATCCCCTGCAGCGCCGGGAAAAAGACCCGCATCGTCAAGGCCCAGCTGGGCAATCAGGCGGGGATCATCGGCGCGGCCCTGCTGGGGAAGAAAAAACGGATATAAGGGAGATCACTATGCAGTGGTATGAACGTTTGGACGAAAAGATCCGGGATTACCTGCCGGACATGACGGTGGAGCGGGACGTGCCCATGAGCCGCCACACCTCCTTCCGCATCGGCGGCCCCGCCCGGCGCATGGCCTTTCCGGAAAGCCGGGAGCAGCTGGTGATCCTGCTGGGCCTGGCGGAGGAGTGCGGCATCCGGCCGTTTCTGCTGGGCCGGGGCACCAATCTGCTGGTGTCGGACCGGGGGCTGGACACCCTGGTCATCAAAACGGCGGAACGCATGACGAGCATCCGCCGCCTGGACGACGTGACCTTGGAGGCCGACGCCGGCGTCCTGCTCAGCCGCCTGGCGGTATACGCCCAGCAGGCGGGCCTGGCCGGGCTGGAATTTGCCCACGGCATCCCCGGAAGCCTGGGCGGCGCGGTGTGCATGAACGCCGGAGCCTACGGCGGCGAGATGCGCCAGGTGGTGACGGAGGTCACCGCCCTGTACCCCGACGGCATCCGCCGCTTCACCGGGGGCCAGGCAGAATTTGCCTACCGGCACAGCCGGTTTCTGGAGGACGGAGCCGTGGTGCTGGGGGCCGCGGTGCGCCTGACCCCGGACGATCCCGCCGCCATCCGGCAGCGGATGGATGACCTGATGGCCCGGCGCAGGGCCTCCCAGCCCCTGGAATGGCCCAGCGCCGGCAGCACCTTCAAGCGGCCGGAGGGCTACTATGCCGGGACCCTCATCGACCAGACGGGCCTGAAGGGCCTGACGGTGGGCGGAGCCCAGGTGTCGGAAAAGCACGCGGGCTTCGTCATCAACACCGGCAGCGCCACCTGCGCCGACGTGCGGGAGCTGATCCTCCGGGTGCAGGAGGCCGTTTACAAGGCCCACGGCGTCCGGCTGGAGCCGGAGGTCCGTTTCGTCGGCGAATAACCCCGGGAAAAGAGGAAATACAATGGAAATTCTGATCATATCCGGTCTGTCCGGCGGCGGCAAAAGCAAGGCCGCCTCGTTTCTGGAGGACATCGGCTACTATACCGTGGACAATCTTCCGGCGGAGATGATGATGAAGTTCGCCGGGTTCTGCGCCGCCTCCAGCGGGCGGTATGACCGGGTGGCCCTGGTGTATGACGTGCGCTCCGGCGAGCCCACGGATATGCTCATCGACACCCTGGAGCAGCTGAAGGCCAGCGGCGTCAACTGCCGGATGCTGTTTCTGGAGGCGGACACCCCCACCATCATCAACCGCTATAAGGAGACCCGGCGTATGCACCCCCTGCAGGCCAAGGGCCTCAGCGTGGAGGAGGCTGTACGGCGGGAACGGGCGCTGATGCAGCCGGTGCGGGATCACGCGGATTTCGTGCTGGACACCTCCTCCCTGTCCACGGCCAAGCTCCGCAGTGAGATGCTGAACCTGTTCGGCACCCCGTCGGACCGGGGCGGGCTCAACGTCAGCGTCCTGTCCTTCGGCTTCAAGCACGGCATCCCCATCGAGTCGGACCTGGTGTTCGACGTGCGGTTCATGCCCAACCCCTACTATGTGGCGGAGCTGAAAAACAAAACCGGCCTGGACCAGGAGGTCCGGGACTTCGTGTTCTCCTTCCGCCAGACCCACGAGTTCATGGCCCAGCTGGAGAAAATGATCACCTTCCTGTTGCCGCTGTACAGCGAGGAGGGCAAAACCGTTCTGGTCATCGGCATCGGCTGCACCGGCGGCCACCACCGCTCCGTGGCCGTGGCCCATGAGCTGGCGGAGTATATCACGCAGATGGGCTATCAGGTGACGGAAAACCACCGGGATATCTCCCGGTAAGGAGGTGCGCGTATGGGCGGCTGCTATTCTGTGGCCCCGGAGCACGGGCCCCGCATCGCCGCCGTCGGCGGCGGCACAGGGCTGTCCACGCTGCTGCGGGGGCTGAAGCTGTATACGAAAAATCTCACCGCCATTGTCACGGTGGCGGACGACGGCGGCGGCTCCGGCCGCCTGCGGCAGGACCTGGGGATGCCCCCGCCGGGGGATATCCGCAGCTGTCTGGAGGCCCTGGCCAACGCCGAGCCTCTGATGGCCCAGCTGATGCACTATCGCTTCCCGGAGGGGACCCTGGCCGGGCAGAGCTTCGGCAACCTGTTTCTGGCGGCCCTGAACGGCATCATGCCCAGCTTTGACCGGGCCGTGGAGAGTATGAGCCAGGTGCTGGCCATCACTGGCCGGGTGCTGCCGGTGACCACGGCGGACGTGCAGCTGGAGGCCACCTTTGAAAACGGAGCCAGCGTGGTGGGCGAGAGCCACATCTTCCGCTGCAAGAAGGAGCAGGACTGCCGCATCCGCCGGGTGCGGCTGATCCCGGAGCACCCCCGTGCCCTTCCGGCGGCTATCGAGGCCCTGGAGCAGGCGGAGGTCATCGTTCTGGCCCCCGGAAGCCTGTATACCAGCATCATTCCCAACCTGCTGGTGGACGGCATTGTGGACGCCATCCGGCGCTCCCGGGCGCTGAAGGTCTACGTCTGCAACGTCATGACCCAGGACGGCGAAACCGAGGGCTACACGGTGTCGGACCACATCCGGGCCCTGTTCAAGCACTCCTGCCCGGGCCTGTTCGACCTGTGCCTGACCAATTCCTCCCCCATTCCCCCGGCGGTAGTGCAGCGCTACGCCCTGGAGGGGGCGGAGCCCATCTTCTGCGACCGGGAGGCCGTGGAGGCCCTGGGGGTGGAGATCATCAGCCGCCCGGTGGCCACGGTGGAAAACGGCCTGGTACGCCACAATCCCGGCCATCTGGCCTGGGAGCTGGTGCAGCTGCACAACCAGCGGAATATCCGCCTGGTCTGCCGGGACTCCCACCGCACCACCTGCAACCGCGTAGAAACGTAAGAGGAGAACCATCCATGCAGTCCTTTGCCTATAAAGTCAAAAGCGAGCTGTGCCGCCAGCCGGTGTCCCGGCAGTGCTGCGCCCGGGCGGAGGCCTATGGGGTGCTGCTGTTCTGCAACACCTTCACCGCCGCCGAGGTGCGCATCATCACGGAGAATCCCGAGTTTGCCGCCCGGCTGCCCCGGCTGTTCCAGCGGGCCTTTTCCCTGAAATTCGACAGTCTGCCGGACGGCACCCGGGACAAGCTGATCTTCCGCATCACCCAGCGCCACAAGCTGGCCCGGATCGTGGACCTGCTGGGCTATGACCCCAGCCTGGTGCTGCACGTGAATTTCGGCCTGCTGGAGGACGACTGCTGCCGCACCGCCTTTGTGCGGGGGGCCTTTCTGGCCGGGGGCAGCGTCACGGACCCGGAAAAGCGTTATCACCTGGAGCTGGCCACCTCCCACACCCAGGCCAGCCGGGAGGTTTCGGCCCTGCTGACGGAGATGGGCTTTCTGCCCCACAGCGTCCGCCGCAGCGGCAGCAGCGTCATCTATTTCAAGCAGTCCGAGCATATCGAGGACCTGCTGACCACCATCGGCGCCCCGGTGGCGGCCATGGACATCATGACCGCCAAGGTGGACAAGGAGATCCGCAACGGCGCCAACCGGGCCATGAACTGCGACATGGCCAACGTCAACAAAACCGTGGACGCCGCCCTGGAGCAGATCGCCGGGATCCGGCGGCTGGAAAGCAGCGGGCGGCTGGCCCAAATGCCGGAGAAGCTGCGCCAGGCGGCCCGGCTGCGGCTGGAAAACCCCGAAATGTCATTGCAGCAATTAGCGGAGCGCAGCGACCCGCCGGTGAGCAAATCCTGCATGAATCACCGGATGCGCAAGCTAATGGAGGAGGCCAACGATGTCCATGAATAAAACCCAACGATGCCAGGCCGCTATAGACTACCGGCGGCAGGGCCTGAACTGCAGCCAGTGCCTGCTGGCCGCCTTTGCCGACGTGGCGGGCCTGACCTTGGAGCAGGCCATGGCCCTGGGGGCCGGTATGGGCGGCGGCGTCCGCTGCGGAAGCATCTGCGGCGCGGTGTCCACGCCGGTGATGCTGCTGGGGACCGCGTGCCCCGATCCCACCGACCGCCCTGCCGTCACCGCCGTGGTGAAGGAGTATCAGCAGCGCTTTCTGGAGCATTTTCACCGGATGGACTGCCGGGAGCTGCTGCGGGCCCAGGATCTGGAGCCGTCGGAGCTGGCCCTGGAGCTGGCAGGCGGCGACCACTGCGGCCGCCTGATCGTTACGGCGGCGGAAATCCTCACCGACATGCTGGAGGAGGCGTAATATGGCCTTTGCCCATCTGCACGTCCACACGGAGTACAGCCTGCTGGACGGCGCCTGCCGCATCCGGGACCTGCCGAAGCTGGTAAAGGAGCTGGGGCAGACGGCTGTGGCCATCACGGACCACGGCGTTATGTACGGCGCCATCGACTTTTACCGGGCCTGCAAGGCCCAGGGCATCCATCCGGTCATCGGGTGCGAGGTATATGTGGCCCGGAGGACCCGGCTGGACAAAACCTATGAGCTGGACGCGGAGTCCCGGCACCTGGTGCTGCTGTGTCAGAACGAGACCGGTTACCGGAACCTGTCGTACCTGGTGAGCCAGGCCTTTGTGGACGGGTTCTATATCAAGCCCCGCATCGACCTGGACCTGCTGCGCCGGCATTCGGAGGGTCTTATCGGCCTGTCGGCGTGCCTGGCCGGTGAAATTCCCCGCCGCCTGGTCGGCGGCGACTATGAGGGGGCCAAGGAATACGCCCTGACTATGCAGGAGATCCTGGGCAGGGACAACTTCTATCTGGAGCTGCAGGACCACGGCATTCCCCAGCAGACCACGGTGAACCGGGGCCTGCTGCGCCTGCACCAGGAGACGGGCATTCCCCTGGTCTGCACCAACGACGCCCACTATCTCCGGAAGGAGGATGCCGAGAGCCACGACGTGCTGCTGTGCATCCAGACCGGAAAAACCGTGGACGACGAGAATCGCATGCGCTATGAGCCCCGGAATTTCTACATCCGCTCCACGGAGGAGATGGAGGAGCTGTTCGCCGGTTATCCCGACGCCGTGGAGAACACCCAGCGCATTGCCGACCGCTGCCAGTTTGACTTCACCTTCGGCAAGTATCACCTGCCGGAGTTCCAGCTGCCGGAGGGGTACGACTCCCCCGCCTATCTGCGTGAGCTGTGCGAGCATGGCTTCCGGGAACGCTATGGTGAGAACCCCGCCTATCACAGGCAGCTGGACTATGAGCTGGACATGATCGGGAAAATGGGCTTCACGGACTATTTCCTCATCGTCCAGGACTTCGTCAACTATGCCAAGGGCGCGGGGATCCCTGTGGGCCCGGGCCGCGGCTCCGCCGCCGGCAGCATGGTGTCCTACTGCCTGCGCATCACGGACATCGACCCCATGCAGTACAGCCTCTATTTTGAGCGCTTCCTGAACCCGGAGCGGGTGTCCATGCCGGATATCGACATGGATTTCGGCGACACCCGCCGGGGCGAGGTGGTGGACTATGTCCGCCGCAAGTATGGCGACGACCATGTGGCCCAGATCGTCACCTTCGGCACCATGGCGGCCCGGGCCGCCATCCGGGACGTGGGCCGGGTGCTGAACATGACCTACGCCGAAACGGATACCGTGGCCAAGCTGGTGCCCACCGGGCCTCACATCACCCTGAACGACGCGCTGAAGCTGTCCAAGCAGCTGTCGGACCTGTACCAGCAGGACCCCCGGGTCCAAAAGCTCATCGACACCGCCCGGGCCCTGGAGGGTATGCCCCGCCATGCCTCCACCCACGCCGCCGGCGTGGTCATCACCAAGCGGCCGGTGTATGAATACGTTCCCCTGGCCCGGAACGACGAGTCCATCGTGTGCCAGTATACTATGGTGACCCTGGAAGAGCTGGGTCTGCTGAAAATGGACTTTCTGGGCCTGCGGAACCTGACGGTGCTGGACGACGCGGTGAAAATGGTCCAGAAGGACCACCCGGATTTCCGCCTGGCGGACATTCCCATGGATGACAAGGCCACCTTCGATATGCTGACCCAGGGCAAAACCGGCGGCGTATTTCAGATGGAATCCTCCGGCATGACCGGCGTGTGCCTGGGGCTGAAGCCCCAGAACATCGAGGACATTACCGCCATCATCGCCCTGTACCGCCCCGGCCCCATGGACTCCATCCCCCGGTTCGTGGCCTGTAAGCACGACCCCAAGCTGGTGACCTATAAGCACCCCAGTCTGGAGCCGATCCTCTCCGGAACCTACGGCTGCATCGTGTATCAGGAGCAGGTCATCAAGATCTTCCAAGAGCTGGCGGGCTATTCCCTGGGCCAGGCGGATATGGTCCGCCGGGCCATGTCCAAGAAGAAGGCCAAGGACGTGGAGCGGGAGCGGGAGGCCTTTCTTCACGGCGACCCCGCCCGGAGCATCCGGGGCTGCGTGGCCAGCGGCATCCCCGAGGCCACGGCCCAGGCCATTTTCGACGAAATTTACGACTTCGCCAACTACGCCTTCAACAAGGCCCACGCCGTCAGCTATGCGGTGGTGGCCTATCAGACGGCTTATTTCAAGTGCCACTTCACCCGGGAGTATATGGCCGCCCTGCTGACCTCGGTGCTGGACAACTCCGACAAGGTGGCCGAGTATATCGCCGAGTGCAAGGACTGCGGCATCGCCCTGCTGCCGCCGGACGTGAACCGCTCCTATGACCGGTTCACTGTGGAGGAGGGTGGCATCCGCTTCGGCCTTGTGGCGGTGAAGAACATCGGCCGGGGCTTTATCCAGGCCGTGGTGCGCCAGCGGCAGCAGGACGGCGATTTCACCTCCTTCCAGGATTTCTGCCAGCGGATGTTCGACTGCACGGACATGAACAAGCGGGCGGTGGAGAACCTCATCCGCTGCGGTGCCTTCGACAGTCTGGGAGCCAGACGCTCCCAGCTGGTGGCAGTGTACGAGCGGGTACTGGACGGCATTGCCTCCTCCCGCCGGAAGAATGTGGAGGGGCAGATGGACCTGTTCGGCATGTCCACCCCCTCAGGAGCCGCCGTGTCCGCAGTTCCCCTGCCGGATATCCCGGAGTTTACCGCCGTGGAGCGGATGAATATGGAGAAGGACACCACGGGCCTGTACCTGTCCGGCCACCCTATGGAGGACTACCGCCCCCTGGCCAAGCGGGCCGGGGCCGTGCCCATCCACGCCATCATGTCCGATTTCGAGGGCCAGGACGGCCCCAAGCACTTTGCCGACGGCCAGAACGTCACCGTGGCGGGGGTCATCACCGCCAGCCGCACCCGCACCACCAAAAACAACACCCTCATGGCCTATGTGACCATTGAGGATGAGCTGGCGTCCATGGAGCTGCTGTGCTTCAGCCGGGTCATTGACCAGTGCGGCAGCTATATGCAGGTGAACACCCCGGTGCTGGTAAAGGGACGCCTGTCCGTCCGGGACGAGAAGCCGCCCCAGATCATGTGCGACTCTCTGTACCCTCTGGAAAGCGGACTGCCCCCTATGGAGCAGCCCTCCCGCCGACCGACTCAGCGGGAGAGCACCATCTATCTCCGCTTCCCCAGCGCCGACAGCCCCGCCTTCCGGCATATCAAGCTGGTGATGACCATGTTTGAGGGCTCCACCCCGGTGAAGATCCGCCTGGCGGACACCGGGAAGCTCCTGGGCACCCACTGCCTGAATCATCCGGCCCTGCTGCAGGAGTGCCGGGAATGGCTGGGCAATGAAAACGTCGTGGTCAAGGAAAAATAAGCAAAAGCCCCCGCCGGATGGCGGGGGCTTTGCTATTCCCGGTCAGTGGCAGGCGCAGTAGCTGCGGGTGGCGGCGTAGTCCTTGGGCATCTCCAGGGTGCTGGGCGGGAAGAACTCCCCGATGGGGAAGGCCACGTTGCGGAACAGGCCGCAGGGGTCCTCCTGATCGCCGCAGCTGCACTCCGCCTGGGGGATGCAGTAGTCGTACACCGGGATCAGCAGCTGGGTGTCCCGCTCCAGCCGCACCAGAGTGAACTGACCCAGGGTCACATAGAACCGGCGGCGGCCGCCGTCGTCAAACACCAGCTCCTCGCCGAAGCTGCGGGCGATGAAGGCCGGGATCTCCGTCAGGCCGCACTCGCAGCACCGGGGCTTGCAGCCGTCGTCCACCCGGGTGTCCAGCACGATGGGATCCACAGCCTCCACCACGGCGGTGGGCAGATTGGTGCGCATCCGGCCGGGGATATCCAGCTCGTCGATGACGGTGTCGGAGGAGAATATCTTGGCGCTGCCCTCGCTGCCGAACAGGATGCAGCGCTTGTCGAACACGCACAGGCCCTCGGCCCCGGCGCACCGGGGCGTCCCGGTGCCCACCTGCAACGTCACGCGGTAGAAAAACCGCATATCGATGGAATAGAAGCCCCGGTTGAAGGTCACCGGCTCCACGTCGGTGTACACATACAGCAGCTCCGCCGTGCCGCCCCGGACCATCTGGCAGCCGGACAGCAGCTCCATGGCCGACGCCGTGGGATAGAACCGCAGGTCCTCCACGCAGTCCTTATCCCGGCAGGAGTCGAAGATCTTCCGTGTATGGATACAAACGGACTCGCGAACGCTGCTCAGATCGCAGACCGGGCCCGGCATTCCGTTTTCAGGCATGAAATAAACCTCCCATTAAGTAATGAAGGGGCTGGCTGCGCCCTTCACTCCAGTGTATGGCCGCCGGGCGGCGGTGGTGCGGAAAAAAGCCTGTACAAATCCGGGGATTTCCGGTATAATAAAGGAAACAAGACGAGAGGATGGGGTGCATATGGCCGCCGGATTCATTCACGACAAGCTGGAGATCAAGTTTCTGATCCTGTATATCGCCGCCCGGGTGTCGGAGCCTCTGCCGCCGGAGGGCATGCAGGAGCTGACCATGTGCGACGACGGCATCGACTACTTTGCCTATGCCGAGTGCCTGAACGACCTGGTACGGACGGAGCACCTGCGCCTGACGGAGGAGGGCTGCTACGCCATCACCCCCAAGGGGCTGAAAAACAGCGAGATCTGCGAGTCCAGCCTCCCCTACTCCGTGCGCCTGCGGACGGATAAGAACGTGGCGGAATACAACCGCCGCCTGCTGCGGAAAAACCAGGTGCAAAGCCGGGTCATCCCCCGGGAAAACGGCTCCTATGTGGTGGAGCTGCGCCTGCAGGACGATGTGGACAGCATCCTGCACCTGGAGCTCACCGCCGCCACCGAGGCCATGGCCCGGGACCTGGCGGACCGGTTCCGGCAGGACCCGGAGGGCATCTACACCCGGCTGCTGTCGGCCCTGTATCCCCCTGCGGAACAATAAGAACAAAACGAGGAGAGCGGCGCTCTCCTCGTTTTCTTATTCCGCTGTTTCCGCCGCCTGTGCCAGCAGCCGGGCGGCAATGGGCCCGGCGGCATCCGCGCCGCCGCCGCCGTTTTCCACCAGCACCACAAAGGCCAGGGGCAGATCCTCGTCCGCCACAAAGCCCGCGAACCACGCATGGGGCGACTGACCCGGCGCAGCCTCGGCGGTGCCGGACTTGGCGCACACCGCCAGGGAGCCGAACATGCTCTGTCCATAGGTCTGCTGCACATTGTTGCGCATCATATCCCGCAGCACCCGGCAGGTGTCCGCGTCAAAGGGGGCCTTCAGCGACGGCGCGCCGTCCCCCGGCAGAGGAATGCCGTGCATGGTGGTCTCCTGATACACCAGCCGGGGCCCCGCCGTTTTACCCCCGGCCAGGGAGCCCAAAAGCCTCAGGAACGCGCAGGGGTTCACCAGGTCGTCATACTGGCCCACGCCGGACCAGCCCAGGTCCGCCCCCTGCCCTGCGGTGAACTGCCCCGCCGCCGTGCTGATGCCGCTGACGGAAAAGCCCTGGGTCAGCCCGGCCTTTTCCGCGTATTGGGCCAGGGTATCGCCCCCCAGCTCCACCGCCATCTGGGCATAGGCGCAGTTGCAGGACCGGGCCAGGGCGTCGTGCAGGTCCATCTCCCCGTGGGCATAGGGACAGGTGATAACGCCGCCCTCCAGCTCCAGCCGCCCGGTGCAGGTGAAGTGCCGGTCCAGGGTCCCGTCCAGCTGCTCCAGGGCCGCGGCGGTGGTCACCAGCTTGAACACGGAGCCCGGCGCGAAGGTGGAGGACAGCACCCGGTTCAGATACACGCCGTCATACCGGCTGTCCCCGTCCCGGATCTCCGGCGGGTCCGCCGGATCAAAGGTGGGGCTGGACACCATGCACAGCACGTCGCCGGTGCGGTAGTTGTACACCGCCACGGCCCCCTTCCGGCCGTTCAGGGCCTCCAGGGCCGCAGCGTTCAGCTCTGCGTCAATGGTCAGATGGACCTTGTGTCCTCCGGCGGAGGTGCCGGTCAGGGGGTCAAAGCCCACCAGGCGCCGCCGCATAGCCGCCTTGGCAGAGGTGGAAATGTTGTCGTCCCGGTCCCCCACCGCGTGCAGAGTGGCCCGGCGGATGGCGCCGTCCTCCGCCCAGGTGCCGGAGGCCCCGTCATACAGCACCAGGCCGTTCCGGTCCAGCACCTGACCCAGGGCCAGCCGCCCATTCCGATAGGCATGGTCATTGGCGGAGAAGGCGGCCCACTGTCCGCCCCGCACCACATAGCGCACGCAGAACAGCAAAATTCCCGCCGCCAGCACCGCCACCAGCGCCGCCAGCAGCATGGACCGCAGCTTTACCTGTTTCAAGACCGCTCCTCCTTTCCGAATATCTCATCCACAGGGACCCCGGGGATCCCGTCGAAGAATCCCTCCTGCCGCTCCGGCGTTTTTTCACTCTTGGGCGGTGGAGAGATTTCTTTTTCCGGCGGACGGCGCACATCGACGGCCTTCAGATAGGCCAGCAGCCCCCAGCAGGACAGCATGCTGGACCCTCCCATGGACACAAAGGGAAATGTCACGCCGGTCAGCGGCAGGATGTCCACCGCACCCAGCACGTTCAGAGAGGTCTGGAAGATCAGCATGGACGCCGCTCCGCAGGCGGCGATGGCATAAAAGCTGGAGCGGGCGCTGTCGCCGGCCCGCAGGGCAAACGCCGCCAGGGCCATCACCGCCGTCACGCATACCAGCGCCAGCAGCAGCCCGAATTCCTCCGACACCACGCCGAATACCAGGTCCGTGTTGGCCGCCCCCACATATTTCAGCCACGCATCCTCCGGCCCCGTGCCGAACAGGCCCCCGGAGGCGGCGGCGGACATGGTGCGGCTCTGCTGATAGCCGGTGGTCTGGGTAAATTCCCAGGCGTGCCGCCAAACGGTGAACCGCTGGGCCACATACGGCTTGAAGTGCAGCACCAGGCCCCCGGCGAAGCCCGCCGCCGCCGTCATCATCACGATGGAGGCCAGGTCGCCGGTCCGCAGAAAGGCGATGCACAGGAATGCCACAAAGAATACCAGCGCCGTGCCGAAATCGCTCATCAGCGCCAGGCATCCCACGCAATAGGCGGAGAACAGCACCGTGAAGATCAGGTTCCGCTTGGCAAAGAGCCGGTCCAGGGTAGCGGCCCCCGCCAGCACAAAGGCCAGCTTCACCAGCTCCGACGGCTGGAAGGAGATGGGCCCCACGGATATCCAGTTCTTGGCTCCGAAGATCCGCTCGCCCATCACCACGTTGAAGGCCAGCAGCGCCGCCGCCAGTCCCGCCGCCGGCCACCGCAGCTTCACCGCCAGTTGCAGCCGCCCCAGCAGCCACACCAGCACGCAGTAGATGCCCATGCCCAGGGCCACCGCCGCCAGCTGCTTGTACAAAGCGCCCGGGTCCCAGGCGGCGGTGATGGCAAAGCCCACCGTAGCCAGCAGCAGCGCCAGGGTCTCCAGGTCAAACTGCCGCCGGTGCAGCCTCCGGCTGACGCCGTACAGCGCCCATCCCAGGCCGCACAGGCCGAAAAAGCCCGCGCTGACGGGATAGATGTTCTCCGCCCCGAAGCCCGGGGCAAACTGCCCCCACAGCAGCAGCTGGATAAACGTCAGCAGCCACAGACTGCCCACGGGGCTGGGCCGCTTTTTAGGCTGCCCGGTGTGCTGGGGCTGCTCCGACGGGAAGAAGAACAGCTCCACCCCGCCCAGGGCGATGGAGTCCCCGGGGTTCAGACTGGCAGGCACCAGCGTCCGCTTTCCGTTCAGCAGCACCCCGCTGCTGCGGTTGATGGGGTCGACCCGCCATATCCCGCCGTCGTCCCGCTGCAAAATGGCGTGTGTCCGGGACACGGAGGGAAAATTCACCCGGATATCCGCCCGCCGGGCCCGGCCGATGACGTTCTCCCAGTGATACAACTCGTACCGCGCGCCGTTAGACAGGGTCACAAAGCCCCAGCTCTCCCGGTCCCGGCCCCGGAACAGGGACTTGCAGCACCGCACCAGCAGCCACACCGCCAGCCCGGCGGTCACGCCCCGGAACAGCCACAGGATCACCGGCAGCGCCGGGGAAATATATTGTTGCAGAAATGCCGTCATAGTTTACGCTCCACTTCGGTCCGTTGTCTTTCGCGTCATGTCTATCATACCATTTTTGTCCGGAAAAGCAACCTTGTTTAAGGATTATTTAACCACAGCCGCCGCATTCTGTGGTATAATCAGCCTGACTATAAGGGAGGAGTGGTTCTCATGACCATCCAAAAACGATTGGCCCGGTCCAACATCGCCATGCTGGCGATTCCCCTGATAACGGCGGCGGTTCTCGGCGTGGCCATCGGCGAGCTGGTCTACCGCCCGGGCATGGGGGCATGGGACCGTCTGGCGGCACTCCGGCGCGCCAGACAGACGCGGCCCTGACCATGCTTCGGCTATCCGGCAAGCAAAAACCTCCGGCCAGGCCGGAGGTTTTTGCTTGCTCGTTTTATTTCCTTACAGCAGGATATCCGTCAGGTCGTCGAACACCTGGGACTTGGTGACCACCACCACATGGTCCCCCTCCTGGATGGTGGTGAGACCGCCGGGGATGATGATCTTGTTTTCCCGGGCAATGGCCGCCAGCAGCACGCCCTTTTTCAGGGTCAGATCCTTCAGGGGCCTGTCCAGCACCGACCGGCTGGAGGCCGTGGCGGTAAATTCCAACGCCTCCACGGAGCCGTCCAGCATTTTGTAAAGGCTCTCCACGGTGCTGCCCTGGGAGTTGGCCAGGGCCCGGACATAGCGGGTGATCTGGTTGGAGGTCAGGTCCTTGGGACTGATGATGCTGCCCAGCTTCGTCTCCTGCACCAGGTCCATGTAGTTGGGACGGGTCATCTTGGTCAGCACCTTGGGCACCCCGGCCCGCTGGGCCGTCAGCGCCATCAGCAGGTTCTCCTCGTCCCGGTCCGTCAGCGCCACAAAGGCGTCAGTCTCGAAAATGTTCTCGCTTTCGATCAGGTCGGCGTCGGTGCCGTCGCCCTCGATGATCATGGCCCCGGGCAGCTCGGCGGACAGACGCAGGCACTTGTCGTGCTTCATCTCCACGATCCGGACCTTGGTATTGCTGCGGGCCAGCTCCCAGGTCAGGTACATGGTGATGCGGCTGCCGCCCAGGATGGACACGTTCTTCACCTTCTGCAGGGTGCGTCCGATGCCCCGCAGCATCTTCTGCAGCTCCGCCTTGGTGCCCACCATGTACAGCTTGTCCCCGCTTCGGGGCACAAAGGAGCCGTCGGGGATGATGATGTCGTCCCCCCGGTGAGCGGCGCAGATCAGCACCTCCGCCAGGCGGTTGCGATGGAAATCGTTCAGGGACACCCCCGCCAGGGAGTCCTCCTCCGTCACCCGGAAGCCGATCATGTCGATGCGCCCTCCGGCGAAGGGCTCCACCGAGAAGGCCGCCGGGAAGCTCAGGATCCGGGCGATCTCCTGGGCCGCTCCCAGGTCGGGATTGATCAGCATATCCAGGCCGATCTCCCGCTTCAGCATCCCGGCGTCCCGGCGGTACTCCGGGTTCCGGACCCGGGCGATGGTGTGCTGCGCCCCCAGCTTTTTGGCGATCAGGCAGCACACCAGGTTCGTCTCGTCCAGATTGGTGACGGCGATGACCAGGTCCGCGCCGCGGACCCCCGCCGCGTCCAGCACGCTGATGCTGGCGCCGTTGCCCTCCACGCACATCACGTCCAGGGTGCTGTCGGCCCGGTGCAGGGCCGCGGCGTCGTCGTCCACGATGGTAATGTCGTGATCCTCCACCGCCAGCTGCCGGGCAATGGCATAGCCCACCTTGCCGTTGCCCACAATGATGATCTTCATGCTTGCTCCTCTCCGCTGCTCTCCGGCAGCCGGCTGCGCCTGCGGCGCAGTATCACGGCGCTGTACTCCGCGCCCATAATCAGCACCGTGCCGCTCATATAGAGCCACAGCAGCACCACCACAACCGTGGCAATGGAGCCGTACAGCACGGAATAATTGGCAAAATTCTCCACATAATACGAAAAGGCCAGGGACAGGACCATCCACGCCGCCAGGGAGATGCCCACCCCGGGGGCCACTTCCTTCAAAGGCCGCCGCTGCCCCCGTGCCAGCATATACAGCACTGTCAGCATCAGGAACATCACCACGCCCAGAACGATAAACCGCAGATAGCTCCACAGGTCGATGAACCCCGCCGGCAGCTCGATGAGGCCGGAGAGAAACTCCAGCGCCCGGCGGCCCACCGTAACCAGCAGCAGCGTCAGTCCGATGGTCAGAATCAGCCACACGGTGAACAGCAGAATCCCCAGCTGATTGACCAGCATTTTTCGGGGCGGACCCAGGCCGAAGGCCTTGCGCAGGGAGTGCAGCAGACAGCTGGTGGCCCGCATGGGAAACCAGACGGAGAAAATCAGGCTGAACCACAGCAGCTGGCGGCTGGCGTTGGCGGACACATATTCAAGATACGACTCCAGCACCGACATCACGTCCGCCGGAACGATCTGGGACAGCACCTGGGTCACGCTGTCCACGTCCAGCTTCAGGATGCCCAGCAGGGTGCTGATGAACACCAGCAGCGGAAACAGCGCAAACAGCAGATAATAGGTCAGGGCCGCGCTGTCCCGGCCCACGTCATGCAGATAATACCGGCGCACCAGCTGCACCGTGATTTGCCCCGCAGCCGTCCGGGGCGACCACTTTTTCTTCACAGGAGCCCTCCCCCCTATCCTGTACAGTGTATCACACAGGTGCCCAAATGAAAAGAGGAAATTGCCCCCATACGGATTTATTTATAGCGGCAGATTGTAAAAAAATTATTATTTTTCACGTTTCCCTATTGCGATTTCTCGTACGGCTTGTTATAATTAGTTTATCCGGAAGCAAAGCTGCTTCTGGAATCTACAGTAAAGAGGGTCGAATTATGGACAAACTTACCAACATCGTACGGGACGAAATTTCCCGCCAGTACAAGAGCGTCCGGCAGTTTGCTTTTGCAGTTGGCATTCCTCTGTCCACCATCAACAGCGCACTGCACAACGGCATCGGCGGTTCTTCGTTTGACACGGTGGTCCAGATTTGCCGCACACTGGGCATCTGCGCCCTGGGCGAGGAGAACATCCATCTGACGGAGGACACCCAGCGGATCCTGGACCAGTACGCCAAGCTGGACGACTATGGCCGCCACACCATCGCCTCCGTGATACAGGTGGAGTATGACCGCTGCACCAAGACGTTTGAGGATGGCTCCGACCTGCGGGGCGGCTATTCCAGCGTCAATCTGTCTGCCCCCGTTGCCAACGACGAGCCCGTTTCCATGAACGTGCTGGCCAGCCGCGAGGACTGAGTGGATCCCCATAATTGCATAAAATAAGAGCTTCCGGCCGCGCCGGGAGCTCTTATTTTATACGTTTCATCCAAAAATTTACCTGATTTTTGGCGGGCACGCAGCAAAAAGCGGTTGATATTTCGCAGTGTACCTGTTATAATAGAGTGTAATTAGCGGAACAGCGGCGCTTTATCGTGTAAAATTGCCCGCAGCCGCTCTATCCTTTCAGATGGGAGAAAGATGCATGAAAGTGATCCAAAAATCCGGCGTCTGGCTGTGGGCGCTGCTGGCGGCCCTCCTGCTGACGGTGCTGCTGACGGCCACGGCCTTCGCCGGAGACAACGATTTCCGCTGCTGGACCGTGGACGCCCGGCAGTGGACCAACCAGGGGTACCAATCCGAAAAGGACGGGGTGTGGTACCTGTTCCTGCCCCAGGACGAAAGCCCGGCGGACACGGTCCTGTCCTTCAGCGGCAGGGTAACGGCGGCCTCCGCCGGCGCCCTGGACCGGGAGGGCGGCACCCTGACCGGGGCCTTCGCCGACCGTGACCGGGTGACCCTGACCCTGGAGGGCGGCAGAACCGAGACGGTGTGCCTGCGGCAGAGCAGTCTGCCCAGCCTGCGGCTGACCCTCAACGGTACCACCCTGGACCAGATCCACCAGGACAAGGATGTGAAGTATCCCGGCAACGACCTGGTGCTGACGGACGGGGACGACGTCCTCACCGGCGCCGTGGAGATCAAGGGCCGGGGCAACTCCACCTGGCGGGAATACGCCAAAAAGCCCTACCAGATCAAGTTCAGCAAAAAGACCTCCGTGCTGGGCATGCCCGCCGCCAAGAAGTGGATTCTGCTGGCCAACGCCTCCGACGACAGCATGATCCGCACCCGGCTGGTGTATGACGCGGCGGAGCAGATGGACTTCCCCTTCGTGACGGAATATCAATATGTGGACCTGTGGATAGACGGCCAGTACCTGGGCGTGTACCTGCTGGGCGAAAAGGCCGAGATCGGCAAGGGCCGCCTGAACCTGCAGGACCCCGCCGGGGCCATGTTCGAGCTGGACAACGGCTTCGCCACGGACGAGGACCACTATTTCTTCGAGGGGCGGCTGAACAGCTACTTCGCCCTGAAGGAGATCGTGGAGGAGGACGACGGACACATTCAGCAGGCCATGACCAATTTCCAGACGGCCATGACCCGCCTGACCACGGCGCTGACCTCCCAGGGCTGGGAGAATCTGTCCCTGAGCCAGCTCAATGAAATGATCGACGTGGACTCCCTGGCCCGCTACTATCTGATGAACGAGTACGTTCTCAACGGCGAGTCCTTCTTCACCAGCTTCTTCTGGTATCAGGACGGCGCGTCCGACGTGCTCCATGTGGGCCCCCTGTGGGACTTTGACACCTGCATGGGCAACAAGAACGAAAAGGTAACCGACTACAACGCCAGCAGCACCTCTGTGCTGATGAAGAAGATGCTGAACATCCCGGCGTTTTATCAGCGGGTGCAGGAGCTGTACACCCGGTATAAGCCGTTGCTTACCGGCATGGCCGGTCAGGTGGACGGCCTGCGGGACGAGATCGGCGTCTCCGCCGACCTGAATTACCTGCGCTGGAGCACTCTGGGCGCCGCCAATCCCAAGCCCGGCGGAACCCCCTTCGCCCCCACCTATGACGAGGCCATCAGCCGGGTGCGCACCTGGCTCACCGGCCGGGCCAATGCCTTTACCCCCACCGTGCGTCCCCAGCAGCTGGGGTACTACTTCAACGCCAGCCGCACGGTGATGTACCTGACCTACTCCGCTCCCAGCCAGACTTCCCTGCGCTTCGCCGTCTGGGGCCAGCAGGACGGCCAGAATGATCTGCACTGGTATCAGGCCAAGCAGCAGAATGGCCGCTGGGTGGCCGAGGTGCCCCTGGTCAACCACCAGGAAACCGGCACCTATATGGTCCATGTCTACAACCAGAACGGCCTGCCCCAGGGTCTGCTGGACCACGGCACCGTGGTGGTGGACAACCTGGTGCAGCCGGAGAAGCCCGCCCTGAAGGCGGCCCTGTCCGCCGACGGACGGTATCTGAACCTGACCCTCACCGGCGGCAGCGACCTGACCCAGGTTTGGTTCCCCACCTGGAGCGAGAAGAACGGCCAGGATGACCTCCAGTGGTACGAGGCCAAGAAGCAGGCCGACGGCTCCTGGACCTATTCCGTGGCCCTGTCCCGCCACAACACCACCGGCACCTATTTCATCCACGCCTACGGCAACAACAAGAAGAACCTGGTGGCCCACACCACCGCCTATGTGGAGAAGATCCCCGGGCCGGAGATGAAGGCCGCCCTGTCCGCCGATGGGCGGTATCTGGACGTGACCCTGACGGGCCGCGGCGACCTGACCCAGGTCTGGTTCCCCACCTGGAGCCAGGTCAACGGCCAGGACGACCTACGCTGGCACGAGGCCGCCAGGCAGGCCGACGGCTCCTGGACCTGCCGCATCGCCCTGTCGGACCACTCCGGCACCGGCGTCTACTTCATCCACGCTTACGGCAATACCAAGAAGAATCTGGTGGCCCACACCACCGTTACCGTACCTCAGGCTTCCCAGCCTTCCCAGCCCGAACAGCCCCCCCAGCCGGTCCGCTCCGGCATGCAGGCGGTGCTGTCCGCCGATGGCCGGTATCTGGACGTGACCCTGGCGGGCCGCAGCGACCTGACGAAGGTCTGGTTCCCCACCTGGAGCTCCGTGAACGGCCAGGACGATCTGCGCTGGTACGAGGCCACCAAGCAGCCGGACGGCTCCTGGACCTGCCGGGTGCCTCTGGCCAACCATAAGAGCGCGGGAGGCTTCTTCCTCCACGCCTACGGCAACAACAAGAAGAACCTGGTGGCCCACACCACCGCCTCCGTGTCCCAGGTGGTGTCCCCCCAGGTATGGACCCGCCTCCACGACGGCGGCCGCTATATGACCGTGACCCTGACGGGCCGCAGCGATCTGACGAAGGTCTGGTTCCCCACCTGGGGCGCAGCCAACGGCCAGGACGACCTGCAGTGGTACCAGGCGGTCAGGCAGTCCAACGGCGACTGGTCCTATACCGTGAACCTGTCCCAGCACCGGGACAAGGGCACTTACTTCGTCCATGTCTACGGCAATACCAGACAGAACCTGGTGGCCCACACCACCGCCTATGTAAGCTGAAAGGAGGGACCGCACCCCGGAGAGATCACCCCGATCAAGTGTTGGAAATCAAACTGTAACGGAGGAAAAAGATGAAAAGAGCACTATCACTGCTTCTGGCGCTGCTGATGGCAGCCAGCCTGGTCATGCCCCAGGCCTGGGCCGCCGGGCTCCAGGAGCCGGAGCCGGACGCTGTCGTCCAGCAGACCCAGCCCGACACCGCCGAACCCGATGCCCAGCTGCCCCAGGCGGATACCCTGGCCGGCAACGCCGCGGGGCTCACCCCCATTACCCGCACCAAGAATGCCGTGGCCAGCGGCGTGACCCTGGAAAAGGTGGTCATGCGCAACGTCAACGGCAGCCAGGTGGTGGGCTACCTTTCGGAGATCGACCTGTCCAAGGACGTGACCCTGAAGGCCAGCTACACCGGATATTACTATGACGGCAGCACCGCCGCCCAGCGCAAGGCCATGGTGGACGGCGGAAAGCTGAAATGGGAGATGTCCCAGACCACCGCCCAGGCCGCTGCCTACGGACGGGCCTCGGATACCGAGGGCCGCGTGGTCCTGGCCACCAACGCCGACTACTACAATATGCAGACCGGCGCCCCCACCGGCTACCTCATTATGGAGGGCAACCTGGTGAAAACCGGCGCCGAGCCCTTCTTCGCCATTCTGAAGGACGGCTCCGCCGTCATCCGCCCCGCCGGCAGCGACACCTCCGACGTGGTGGAGGCCGTTTCCGGCCCCTATATGCTGGTGGAAAACGGCCAGATCGTCCCCGGCCTGGACCAGGGCGACCGCATGCCCCGCAACAGCGTGGGCATCCGTGCCGACGGCTCCGTGGTGTTCTTCGAGGCCGACGGCCGCCAGGAGCCCATGTCCATCGGCATGAGCATGTATGAGGTGGCCAGCTTCCTGAAGGACGCCGGCTGCGTCACCGCCATCTATCTGGACGGCGGCGGCTCCGCCACCGTGGCCGCCCGCTATGAGGGCACCGACGAGCTGCTGGTGCGCAACAGCCCCAGCGACGGTCTGGAGCGCACCGTGTCCGATGCCCTGCTGGTGGTGTCCACCGCCCGCTTTGACGGCGACTTCGACCACGCCTCCGTCAGCCCCCAGAATGAGCTTTATACCCCCGGCAGCCAGGTGGCCTTCACGGCCCTGGGTGCTGACTCCGCAGGCGGCGCGGCCGCCCTGCCGGAAAGCGGACTGACCTGGGTGCTGGACACCCCCGCCGCCGGGCGGATCGACGCCTCCACCGGCGTGTTCACCGCTGCCAAGGGCTATGTGGGCGAGGTCCGGGTCCGCCTGACCTATCAGGGCCAGGATGTGGGCTCCGCCTCCGTCACCATCGCCGAGCCCGACCAGGTGTATTTCGCCGGCAAGAGCCTGTCCCTGGACTATGAAAAGACCAGTGACCTGGGCCTGACCGTCAAGAGCAGCCTGCGGGATATCCACTATCACGACGGTGACTTCACCTGGAGCATCCGCTCCCTGACCGAGGGTGTCTCCGCCGACGGCATCGGCACCATCGTGGACAACCGGCTCCACACGGCGGCCAAGGCCAGCCAGACCCGCAAGGCGGAGATCACCGTCACCTACACCAAGGCCAACGGCCAGAAGCTCACCGACACCGTCACCGTGGAGATCGGCAAAATGCCCACCATCCTCCTGGATTTCGAGGATGAAAGCTCCAAGTCCGGCGTGAACGTGGGTGCCAACGCCGTGTGGGGCAACCTGAATAGCTTTTCCGGTCACAGCGCCCATGATCTGCCCGGCGTCAGCGACGCGGGCTTCGGCGTGGCCGGTCAGGTGTCCAAGGATCCCAACGGTCTGGACATCCCCTATGGCCCCATTACCGATTTCGGCCTGGCATGCCCCGACTTTATCAGCAGCAACGCGGAATGGGACTGCAACTCCGCCGGCGCACCCTACAGCTGGGACTGCGCCCAGGATCCCGCCACCCTGTTCCGCTCCATGGGCTATGAATACTATGTGGGTGCCATCGCCACCGCCCAGGAGGGCGCGTGGGATATGTACGCCCGCCGGGTAGGCTCCGATGAAGGCCCCGTGCGCTTCGGTCAGAAGTCCCTGGAGTATCATTACGACTATACCAAGATCTCCGGTACCGACAACACCAACGAGTATCTCCGCTACAGCGGCGAGGACGTGGTCATCGAGGGCAAGCCCACCGCCCTGGGTATGTGGGTCTACGCCCCCGAGGGCACGCCCAACTACTGGCTGTCCACCAGCGTGTCCTACTGGAACGGGGAAAAGTACGTCTCCACCAGCCTGCTGCACCTGAAGACCACCACTGTCAACGCCGCCGGCCAGACCGTGGAGACCACCACCCAGTATACCGGCATCAACTGGACCGGCTGGAAGTATGTGGAGGCCGACCTCAGCAGCGTGTATGACAAGGCCCAGGATGTGGAGAATCACCCCCTGAAGATCACCGCCGGTCAGGTGCTGCTGTGGACCATCATCATCGAGGGCGGCACCGGCGACGTGGACGGCAACAAGATCACCTGCGGCTCCCGGGCCGCCGGCAGCCTGTATGTGGACAACATCCGCGCGGTATACGGTACCACCGCCGACGACCTGGAGAACCCCGTCATCACCTCCGTCCGGGGCGGCAGCTCCTCCATCACCGGCTATTCCGACCTGACGGAGCTGGCCGAGGACGGTTCCACCGTCCTGACGGACAATGAGCTGCAATTCTTTACCGGGTATTATGATCCCCAGGGTGAGAACCGCACCGGCGTGTCCGCCGAGAACACCGTCATCACCATCGACGGCCAGGACATCCGGAACTTTGCCAACACCGACCAGGCCGTTACCGGCACCGTGACCCTGCCCAATGGCCGCCACAGCATCAAGGTGGAGATCATGGACGGCTTCGGCAACCGGGCCAGCGTCACCCGCTCCTTCACCGTGAAGGGTACCGCCAATATCCCCACCGTGACCCTGGACACCCCGTCCTATGCCCTGGTGGGCGAGAACTACGTGGTGTCCGTCACCTCCCCCAACGCCGGTAAGATTGACTCCGTCAACGCCCAGATCGTGTACGGCAGCGTGGACCTGTTTGACACCGACGAAAACGGCGGCAAGGGTGCCTTCAACACCTGCGCCTCCCTGGCCTACGGCTCCGGCTTCCAGGGCTCCAGCTCTGCCGCCCGCCGCACCACCACCGAAAAGACCGTCACCGTGAATATGACCCGCACGGGCTCTGCCGGGAAGGACCTGTTCACCTTCACCATGCCCATGCCCGCCGGGGCCACGGCGCTGGACAGCCTGCCCATCTCCGTCACCGTGACCTACACCTGTGACGGCGTCACCTACACCACCTCCACCGGCAGTCTGCGTCTGCCCATGCAGGGCTACTACACCGTCACCTCCGACATCATGGTGGAGGGCGCGGCAGCGGCCCGGCTGTATGTGAAGGACATCAACGGCAAGGCCGCCTCCGGCGTGGACCTGTATGTGGGCGACACCCGCATCGGAACCACCAACGCCTCCGGCCAGGTCAGCACCGACTACTTCAACAAGCTCTCCGCCGGCTCCCGTACCGGCGTCACCGCCCGGAAGGACAATCACCGCTCCTTTGAGACGGTCATCGTCACCCGCCGGGCCGGCGGCAGCACCGATGGTATGCCCAGCTTCGTGCAGCTCAACGCCACCCCCAATGCCCAGAGCTGCCAGAACATCACCTGGGTCACCAATCCCCTGACGGCCCAGGCCAAGGCCACCGTGCAGTACTGCCAGCAGAGCAGCTTCAAGGGCAGCTTCCCCTCCAGTGCCCAGGGTCAGGTGACCCTCCGGGAGTTCACCACCTCCGGCGACGCGGCCTATGTCAGCTCCGTGTCCCTGACCGGCCTGAAGCCCGGCACCACCTACGTCTATCGGGTGGGTGACGGCAGCAAGTGGTCTGAAAACATGACCTTCACCACCAGCCAGCCCGGCGCGGACACCACCCGCTTCTTCGTCATCGGCGATACCCAGCTCTCCGGCAATGTCGAAAGCGATCAGGATGAGATCCGGCTGATGAACGCCATTGCCGCCAATATCAACGGCCAGTCCATGAACTTCGGCATCCAGACCGGCGACTTTGTGGACAACGGCGGCAACCTGGGCCAGTGGAGCGAGATCCTGGACGTGTTCTCCCGGAACTACGCCGACATCCCCGTGGTGCAGGTCATGGGCAACCATGAGTACTACGGCGACCTGTCCGGCGGCAACGCCGCCAGCCTGTGGACCCTGCCCGACCGGCTGTATTACTCCGTGGAGTACGGCGATGTGTATGTGGCGGTCATCAACTTCGCCGCCAATCTGGAGGATGCCTGCCAGTGGCTAATCCAGGACGCCGCCAAGTCCAACTGCACCTGGAAGGTGCTGGCGGTCCACCAGCCCGCGTATTACACCAATCCCAACGGCAGCAGCGAGGCCTTCAACCGCTATATCCCCGCCGCCGCTGAGGCCGCCGGCATCAACGTGGTGTTCTCCGGCCATGACCACAGCTATGCCCGCACCATGGTCCTCAAGAACGGCCAGCCCGTGTCCGAGGCCGCCCAGAACGGCCGCCTGCCCGCCACCTACGGCAAGGGCGTGCTGTACTACATCTGCGGCGACCTGGGCGAAAAGTCCCGCAGCACCGAGTACAAGGCCGTCAACAACCCCGACTTCCACTTTGCCCAGGTGTCCCAGGAGTATGACTCCCTGTACCTGGCTGTGGAGGCCACCGCCGACGCCATGACCGTCCGCACCTACTCCGTCAGCGCCGAGGGCGCCCAGTCCCTGCTGGATACCTACACCATGCGGGTGCCCGCCTCCGTGTGCCGCGACAAGGGCCACGACTTCTCCGGCGACACCGTGTACGTCCGTGACGGCAAGCTGGTCTGCTCCTTCTGCGGCCAGACCGTGGAGCTGAAGGACTCCGGCTACACCGGCTGGGCCCGGGACGAGGCCACCGGCCTGCGGATGTACAGCTATAACAACGCCTGGCACACCGGCTGGTTCATCATCGACCCCGAGGTGTATTGCTTCGACAGCAACGGCATCGCCTACGATGGCCGGGTCACCCTGTATGGCAAGCAGTTCGTCTTTGACGACGGCGTGGTGGTCAGCGGCCCCACGGGCTTCGTCAAGCGGGACGACGGCAAGACCCTGTACTTCGAGAATGGCCGCATCGCCTCCGGCTGGAAGGACATCGGCGACGCCACCTATTACTTCGAGACCTCCGACCTGGGCGATGACTTCGGCGTCATGTACACCGGCCGCCGCCTGATCGGCAAGACCTGGTACGAATTCGGCAGCGACGGCCGCCTGTATCAGCTGCTGCGGGGCCGCATGTCCGCCGACGAAAAGGAGATCGTGGTCACCATCACGCCTCCCGCCGGTCAGGGCAGGAACTACAGCAACATCATGGCCGCCGCCTGGAGCCAGCAGGACGGCCAGGACGACCTGGTCTGGTACAATGCCACCGCCAACGGCGACGGCACCTACACCATCCGGGTCCCCATGTGCAAATACAACGTGGTGGGCCGGTATCTGGTCCATGTGTATAACCACGGCATCCACGGCCAGCTGCTGGACGGTCTGACCTTCCAGAACACCCACGTGGTGGGCCACACCGACACCGTGGCCAGCGATTCCAGCACCTGCGTCAGCGCCGGTCAGGTGAAGTACGTCTGCCGCTACTGCGGCGCGTCCCACACCTCCAGCACCCCCGCCAAGCGCCACACCGTCTCCGCCGTGGTGGACAGCGAATGCCGCACCATGACGGTGACCATGGACGCCGGCAACGGCCACGCCCACTCCAACGTCCGCTTCGCCGTGTGGAGCAGCGTAAACGGCCAGGATGACCTGACCTGGTACACCGCCAAGAAGAACGCCAGCGGCCAGTGGACCTGCACCGTGCCTCTGGTGAACCACAACAGCACCGGTACCTACTTCATCCACGTCTACTCCCCCGACTCTGGCCAGAGCCGGCTCATCGGCAACACCACCGCCCAGGTGGCGAAGCTCCCGGCTCCCGACACCGTCACGGCCCAGGTGTCCGACAACTGCCGCATCATGTCCATCCGGCTGGATACCGCCCACAGCTACAGCGGCATCCGCTTCGCCGTGTGGAGCAGCGCCGGCGGCCAGGACGACCTGGTTTGGTACACCGCCAAGAACGGCGGCAGCGGCAGCTGGACCTATGACGTGGATCTGGCCCGCCACAACACCACCGGCACCTACTTCATCCATGTGTATGCCGGGAACAAGCTGGTGGCTCACACCACTGCCCAGGTCAAGAGCCTGCCCGCTCCCGCCCCCGGCGTCAAGCCCGGCCTGACGGCCACCGTCTCCGCCGATAACGCCGCCATGGAGCTGGCCCTGACCACCACCGCCAAGTATGGCAAGGTCCGCTTCGCCGTGTGGAGCAATGCCAACGGTCAGGACGACCTGGTCTGGTACGACGGCCGCCTCACTGGCAGCACCTGGTCCGCCGGTGTGAAGCTGTTGAACCACAAGACCCTGGGCGGCTACTTCATCCACGTCTATGCCGACGGCAAGCTGGTGGCCCACACCACCGCCAATGTCTACGGTATGCCGCCTCAGCAGAGCGCCCAGGCCATCGTCACCGACGACTTCGCCTGGATGAAGCTGCGGCTTTACAGCGCCACCGGCTACAGCAGCATCCGCTTCGCCGTGTGGAGCAGCGCCGGCGGCCAGGATGATCTGGTCTGGTACAAGGGTGAGAACATCGGCGGCGCCTGGGTGGCTGCGGCTGACCTGACCCGCCACAACACCACCGGCACCTACTTCATCCACATCTATTCCGGGAACAAGCTGGTGGCCCACACCACCGTCACCGTGAAGTCCCTGCCCAACGGGTAAGGACGGTTCCCCCCTTAACCCCATAGGCAAAACCAGCCCCCGCAGGCAAATGCCTGCGGGGGCTGAGCTTTATCTCACATTTTATTTTCCTGCCAGCTTCTTCACCAGCTGGCCGTCCGGAACGGCCAGCATGGTCTGATAGGTGGTGTACACCACCATGCCCGGCCTGGCCCCGGCGGGCTTTTTCACATACCGCACCGGGGTGTAATCCACCGGCACCTTCCCGGCCTCCCGGCCCTGGGAATAGTACGCCGCCAGGCACGCCGCCTCATACAGGCTGGCCTCGTCCGGCTCCTGGCCTCCGGTGCAGAGGATCACATGGGAGCCGTGGATCTTCTGGGTGTGGAGCCAGATATCCCTCCGGTCGGCCTCCTTGGCGGTGAGCCGGTCGTTCTGCCGGTTGCTGCGTCCCACCAGGATCCGCAGCCCGGCGGAGGACACAAACTGCCTGGGTTTGGAGGCCCGCTGGAACCCCGGCTGCTTTTTGCCCCGGTTTTTCAGATAGCCGCCGCTCTCCAACTCAGCGCGGATGTCGTTGAAATCCTGCTCCGCCTCCGCCTGGGACAGCTCCTGCACCACGCTCTCCAGGTACGTCAGCTCCTCCCGGCCCTTGCCCAGCTGCTCCGTCAGAATTTTCTCGGCGGTCTTGGCCTTGGCATACTGCTTGAAATACCGGGCGGCGTTTTCCTGGGGCCCCAGCCGCACATCCAGCGGGATGTCCATTGGTGGGCAACCGTCCTCATAGTAGTTTTCTGCCGTCAGGCGGTTCATGCCCCGCTCCATGCGGTAGAGGTTGGCGGTGATCAGCTCGCCGCAGATGCGCAGCCGCTCCCGATCCCGGGTGGCGGCCAGCTCCTTCTCCTGGGCCGCCAGCTTCCGGCGCACCCGGTCCCGGGCGGCGGTAGCGGACTTCATCAGGTCCTGGCCCTTCTGCCGGACCCGGTCCGCCTGGTCCCGGCCCTCATAAAATTCGTCCAGCAGCCGGCCGAAGGAATCGAAGGTTTCCTGCTCCATGGCCGGGCCGTATTGGGTGATGGGACAATAGGTAAAATCCGCCGGCCGGCCGGCCCGGCGCAGCAGGGTGGGCACGAAGCCGCCGACGATGATTCTGTCCCGCCATGTCCCAAGGCTGTCCCACAATTTTTCGCCCTTGTCCCGGGACAAATGGGCGTCTGTCTCACCGTATGCGGCGCAGACCAGCTCCCGGGCCATCAGCGGCGGCAGGGCCGTGAAGGTGTCCAGCAGCCACCCGTCCAGAGGCGTATCCTCCGGCAGGGCGGAAAGCAGTTCCAGAAATTCCTCCCGGCCGATCTCCAGCGGAGAGCGCTTTTCCTGCCGGGGCGGCAGATGATAAAACAGGCCCGGCAGCACCTGCCGCTGCTGGGACATCTCGAAGTCCACCCGCCGCAGGCAGTCGGTGATCCGGCCCTGGTGGTCCACCAGGATGAGATTGGCGTGCCGGGGCATGGCCTCCAGGATCAGACGCCACTGGCGCTGCTCCCCCAGCTCGTCGGCGGCCTGGATGGTCAGGGTCACCACCCGCTCCAGGTGCTCCTGGACAACGGACAAAATGCGCCCTCCCGCCAGGTGCTTGCGCAGCAGCATACAGAACATCGGCGGCTGGGAGGGATTGTCCCGCAGCTGCTCCGTCAGGTGCAGCCGGGGCTGGGTGGCTCCGGCGCACAGCAGCAGCCGCCGCCCGCCCCGCAGCAGCAGCACCACCTGGTCCCGGGCGGGCTGCTGGATTTTTTCAATGCGGGTGTTTTCCACCTGGGCGGCGGTCTCCCGGACCACGGCGCTCAGGCAAATGGCGTCCAGCGGCATATTACTCCCCCTCCATCATCCGGCAGAACAGCTCGTTGGCCCGGTCCCGCCGCCCCTGGAGATACAGATAGCCCAGCAGAGCCTCCAGGGCCGTGGCCTGCTGATACTGGGCCCGGCTGGCATGGGCCGGGATGGAATGGACGTTGGCGTTGCGGCCCCGGCGGAACACGTCCTGCTCCTCCTGGGTCAGCAGGGGGAGAATTTTCTCCGCCAGCTCCGCCTGCCGGGGGGCGCACACCAGGGCCACCGCGGCCCGGTGCAGGCTCTTTCCCGTGGCCTTGCCCCCAGCGCACAGCCAGGTGCGCACCAGCAGCTCATACACCGCGTCGCCTATATGGGCCAGGCCGATGGAGCTGATGCTGCGGATCTGTTCCGGCGGCAGCTGCACAGTAAAATAATCAGTCATGGTATTTGCTCCTTAATGGTTTCGTTACGCAATATCAGCCCTTGGCGGCCAGCCAGTTGCGGCCGGTGTGGGCCTCCGCCAGCAGGGGGACGGACAGCTCCGCCACGCCCTGCATCTCCTGCTGCAAAAGGGCCTCCACCCGGGGGACCTCCTCCTCCGGACACTCCACGATCAGCTCATCGTGGACCTGCATGATCAGCCGGGCGGCCAGGCCCTCCCGGGCCAGGCGGCTGTGGACCCGGACCATGGCCAGCTTGATGATGTCCGCCGCCGTACCCTGGATGGGCATATTCAGGGCCACCCGCTCGCCGAAGGACCGCATATTGAAGTTGGAGCTTTTCAGCTCCGGCAAAGCCCGGCGGCGGTGCCACAGGGTCTCCACATAGCCCTGCTCCCGGGCCTTGTCCACCACGTCCGTCATATACTGCTTCACCCCGGTATAGGTGGCAAAATACCGGTCCATATACTCCTTGGCCTCCTGCACCGTGACGCCAATATCCTGGGACAGGGAGAAGGCGGAAATGCCATAGACAATGCCGAAGTTCACGGCCTTGGCCCGGGAGCGCATCTGGTGGGTCACCTGGTCCTGGGGCACATGGAACACCCGGGCGGCGGTGACGGTGTGAAAGTCCTCCCCGGACAGGAAGGCCTGCTGCATGGCGGTGTCGCCGGAGATGTGGGCCAGCAGCCGCAGCTCGATCTGGGAATAGTCGGCGTCCACCAGCACATGGCCCGGGGCCGCCACGAACATCTCCCGCATTTTGCTGCCCAGCTCCGTGCGGGTGGGGATATTCTGAAGATTCGGCTCCGTGGAGGACAGGCGGCCGGTGGCCGTTACCGTCATCTGGAAGCTGGTGCGGATGCGGCCATCCGGGTCGATGACCTTCAGCAGGCCGTCGGCATAGGTGCTTTTCAGCTTGGCATACTGCCGGTAGGTCAGCACGTCCGCCACCAGGGGGTGGTCCTTCAGCTTCTCCAGCACGTCGGCGTTGGTGGACCAGCCGGTTTTGGTCTTTTTCCCGTGGGGCAGGCCCAGGTCCTCAAACAGGACCTTTCCCAGCTGCTTGGGGGAATTGATGTTGAACTGCTGCCCGGCGGCGGCGTAAATCCGCTGCTCCAGCCGGTCGATGGTGTCGGACAGCTCCCGGCCGAACCGGGCCAGGGCCCCGCCGTCCACCAAAAAGCCGCTGCGCTCCATATCCGCCAGCACCCGGCACAGAGGAAGCTCCACATCGAAGTACAGCTTTTCCATGCCCTGTTCCCGGAGCCGGGGCAGCAGCACACCATGCAGGGCCTCTATCGCCGCGCCATAGCTGTGCAGCGACGCCCAGGCGGCGGACCGGTCCCCCAGAGGAGAGAAGGCGTCCGGCTCCAGATGGACGGGCTTTTCCAGCTCCTGGTTGAAATACGACACAAACAGCCGGGGCAGGTCGTATTTCCCGGCGGTGGCATCCAGCAAATAGGCCGCCAGGGCGGTGTCGAACACGAAGCCCTCCGCCGGAAGGCCCGCGTCCAGCAGGGTGCGCATCAGATCCTTGACGTTGTGGGACACCTTGGGGATATCGGCGGCAAACAGCGCCGCCAGCAGGGCCTGCCAGTCCCCCTGATAGTCTCCGGTCCACAGCTCCGCCGCCCAGGAGGCGTTCTCCCCGGCGTCCCACTGGACGGAAAGGGCGGACAGGTTCGGCATCGCATATACGGTGACAGACTCCGCCTGCCGCCACTGGGCCAGCAGGTCCCGGGCCTGGTCCTCCGTCCGGATGGGGACCACCGTGGCGGTAACCTCCGACCTCTCCGCCGTCTCCTGGTGGGGGCGCAGGTGGTATTTGTCGATGAGCTTCTGAAATTCCAGCCGCAGGAACAGGTCGTACAGCTCCGGGCGGAAGGGCCGGCGGAGATTTTCCGCCGGGTCAAAGTCCAGGGGGGCGTCGGTGACGATGGTGGCCAGCCAATAGCTGTGGCGGGCGGACTCCTCCCCCTCCGTCAGCTTGCGGATGGCGGCGGGCTTGGCGTGCAGGTCCGGCAGCAGGCGATAGATCTCGTCAATGGCGCCGTATTCCTGCACCAAGGCCATGGCAGTCTTCTCCCCTACCCCCGGCACGCCGGGAATGTTGTCCGAAGTGTCGCCCATCAGGGCCTTCAGGTCGATCATGTGGATGGGGTCGAAGCCGTACTGCTCCCGGAAGGTCTCCGGGGTCATATCCTTGGTGGTGGTCTGGCCCATACGGGTGGACACCAGCTTCACCTTGGTGCGGTCGGTGATCAGCTGGAGGCTGTCCTTGTCGCCGGTGACGATGACGCAGTCCCACCCCGCCGCCTGGCATTTGCGGCTGATGGTGCCGATGAGGTCGTCGGCCTCGTACCCCGCCAGCTCATAGCAGGGCACGGACATGGCCGAAAGCACCTGCTTCATCACCGGCAGCTGCATGGCCAGCTCCGGGGGCATGGGCTTGCGCTGGGCCTTGTAATCCGCGTCCGCCCGGTGGCGGAAGGTGGGCTCCCGGCGGTCAAAGGTGACGCATAGGGCCTCCGGGTTTTCCTCGTCCAGCAGGCGCTGGAGGGTGGTGATGAAGCCGTATACCGCGTGGGTATACAGCCCCTCCCGGGTGGACAGGGGGCGGATGCCGTAATAGGCGCGGTTCAATATACTGTTGCCGTCCAGGACCATGAGCTTCATGGAAGGGACCTCCTAATTCGTTTGATCCGTTTTATTATACCTCTTTTTATTCTTTTGTACAAGGAGCAGAAAGAGACGCACGCGGCTTGTCAAAAAAGAATTCTTTGACAAGCTGGAAATCCGTGAGACCCCGTGATAAAATAAAAGAAAAAATCTTGGAAAAATTTTTTTGGGGGACGCAATAAAACCGCCTTGCCGTGCATTATCCAGATGACAGGAGACAAAAGAGATGCTGCACAGGATTGACAACACAACTTCATCCCTCCCTGCGGAGGAGGTCCAGGAGCTTCGGCGGCTGCTTTCGGGAGTGGCCGCAGGAAGCCAAGATGATCTGGCCGAACTATATCGCCGCACCCGAACGGCGGTGTACGGTCTGGCCCTGTCCTATCTCCGCAATGCCCACGACGCCCAGGACCTGACCCAGGATGTGTTCGTTCACATCTGGGACACGGCGGGACAGTACCGGCCCACAGGCTCGCCTGTTGGGTGGATCCTGGCAGTGTGCCGGAATCTGTGCCTGATGCACCTGCGGCGGGAGAGCCGTCAGGTGACCATGGAGGACCGGGAGTGGCACGCCATCCCCGACAACTGCCCGGGGCTGGACAGCCAGGAGCGGCTGCTTCTGCAGGACGCCCTGGCGGTGCTGGGAGAGGAGGAGCGGCGGATCGTCCTGCTGCACACGGCGGGCCTGAAGCACCGGGAAATCGGTCAGGCGCTGGGCCTGCCCCTGGCGACCGTCCTGTCAAAATATCACAGAGCATTGAAAAAGATGCGAGCTTACATGGAAGGAGATGACGCCCGATGACCAACGATCAGATGGAACGCAGGCTTTCCGCCGCACTGGACAAGACCGCACCGGACGACGTGGACGGCGTGCTCTCCCGCTGTACAGAGCGGAAAGGAACGGTAGTCCCTATGAAAAAGAAGAATAACCGAATGAAGAAATGGATGCAGGCGGTGGCGGCCTGCCTGGCGGTGCTGCTGCTGGGCGGCGGCGGTCTGCTGGTGCAGCAGGCCCACGCCGTGACCTCGGTGGTGTCCCTGGACGTGAATCCCAGCATCGAGCTGCGGGTGAACAGCCGGGAAAAGGTGGTGTCCTGCCAGGCCCTGAACCAGGAGGCCCAGGCCGTGCTGGAGGATATGGACGGCGGCCGGGACCTGAAGGGCGTCAAGGCGGACGTGGCGGTGAACGCCATCGTGGGCAGCCTGGTGCGGTGCGGGTATCTGGACAGTCTGTCCTCCGCCATCCTCATCTCCGTGGAGGATAAGGACCAGGCCCGGGCCCAGCGGCTGCAGCAGGAGCTGACCAATGTTGCGGGCGGCGCTTTGGGCGACTCCCAGGCCGCTGTCCTGAGCCAGACGGTGCAGCAGGACAAGGAGCTGGAAAAGCAGGCCAAGGCCAACAACATCTCCACCGGCAAGGCGGCCCTGATCCGCCAGGCCATGGCCCTGAACGGCAGCCTGACCTTCGAGGGGCTGGCAAAGCTGTCCGTGGAGGAGCTGCGGGACCTGATCGAGGCCGGGGCCCCGGGGATGCCCATCGGCATGACGGCGGCTCTGGAGGCGGCGGCCCGGTATGCGGGCCTGACCACGGCGGACATCACCGACGCGGACGTGGACCCGGAGCTGGACGAGAATCCCGCCCACTATGAGGTGGAGTTCCAGGTGCCCGGCAAGGGCGAGCTGGAGTATAAGGTAGAGGCGTATACCGGCCAGGTGCTCAGCGGCCCGGCCAATGTGACTCCCTCCGTTCCCGCCGCCGGCACCGGCGATGTGGGGCTGGAGGCCGCCAAGAGCGCCGCTTTGAAGCACGCGGGCCTGTCCACCGCCGTCTTTACCAAGGCGGAGCGGGACTATGACGACGGACGGCTGGAGTATGAGCTGGAGTTCCACACCGACAGCGCCGCTTATGAGGTCACCGTGGACGCCGCCACCGGCCGCGTGCTGGACTATGAGAAGGAGAACCTTCGCGGCGGCAGTACCTCCGACATTGGCACCCAGGCCGCCAAAAGTGCCGCCTTGCGGCACGCGGGCCTGTCCGAGAGCCAGGTCCGGGAGCTGCAGGTGGAATGGGACAACGAAAACGGCCGGGCCGTGTACGAGGTGGAGTTCAAGTCCGGCGGCATGGAGTATGAATATGTCATCGACGCCGCCACCGGAGCCGTGCTGGACCACGAGACGGAGCGGGACGACTGAGCGCAGTAAAAAAACGGGGGCCGCGGCCCCCGTTTTTTCCGTCTGGACAATGCGCCCCGGATGTATAGGGCGGAAGGTTTGACTTTTCATCCAATTTTGGTATAATATGTGCAGTAAGTTCTATTCAATCGAAAGGGAGAAAGGATATGGAACGGAAATTTGTACTGAGCTGCTGCTCCACGGTAGACCTGCCCTATGCGTACATGGCCAAGCGGAACATCCCGGTGCTGTTTTACCACTACATTGTAAACGACCGGGAGTATGTGGACGATATGGGCCGGGATCCGGCGGCTCTGCCCCGGTTTTACGGCTTCCTGAAGGCGGGCCAGCTTCCCCAGACGTCCCAGATCAACGTGGCCGATTATCTGGATTTCTTTGAGCAGCAGCTGAAAAAGGGTGACCTGCTGCACATTGCCTTCACCTCCGGCCAGTCCGGCTCGGTGCACAACGCCCAGGCCGCCGGAAAACTGCTGCAGGAGAAGTATCCCGACAAGAAGATCGTGGTCGTCGACTCCCTGTGCTCCTCCTCCGGCTACGGTCTGCTGGTGGATACGGCGGCGGATATGCGGGACGCCGGGGCCACCCTGGAGGAGACAGCCCAGTGGGTGCTGCGGAACCGCAACAAGGTACACCACCAGTTCTTCTCTTCCGATATGACCCAGTTCCGGCGCACGGGCCGGGTGTCCGGCGCGGCGGCCATGGTGGCCACCATCATGAACATCTGCCCCATTATGCGGCTGGACGACAAGGGGGCCATCAAGGCCTACGGCAAGGTCCGGGGCAAGAAGAAGGCCGTGGAGGCCACGGTAAACGCCATGGAGGAGCACGCCCAGGGCGGCCGGGACTATGACCAGCGCTGCTTCGTGTGCCACTCCCAGTGCCCGGAGGACGCGCAGATGCTCATCGACGCTCTGGAGAAGCGGTTCCCCAGGCTCCGGGGCAAGATCCGCCTGTGCGACATCGGCACCATCATCGGGTCCCACAGCGGCCCCGGCACCGTGGCGGTGTTCTTCATGGGCGACGAGCGCCCGGCGATGGACTGATACATCATGCTCCCGATGCAGGCATCCGTGAAACGGGTGCCTGCATCTCAGCTTGTCAAAAAGGCCTCGCAGAGTTTGCCGTCCGCAGGCGGCAAATAAAATGGAATCATTTTTTGCCGGGGCGTGTACCTGGCAAAAAATACTTCTCAGTCTGCAAGTGTGGAATTTGTTCGCCCATGGCGGACAAATTATGCGCGCGGCAGACTGCAAGCCTTTTGTCCAAAAAGGGCAACGCCCTTTTTGGATAATCTCTGACGGGCGGGGCTTCGGCCCCGCCCGTTTTGCACTTCACTCCCCCTTCCCTGCCGTCCGCTGCCGGAACCGGCGGGAGGCCGCATCCCAGTCGATGATGGCCAGCGCTGCCTCCACATAGTCCTCCCGCCGGTTTTCATAGTCCGGGATAAATGCGTGCTCCCACAGGTCCACGTTGAACAGCGGCCACAGAGGCAGCGGCGTGTCCTGGTTGGCGGTGCAGGTGACCTGCAGCCCCCCGGAGCAGCACACCAGCCACACCCATCCGCTGCCGAACACGCTCATGGCGGCGTTCTTCAGGCTGCGGTGCAGCCCCTCCATGGAGCCGAAGCTGTGCTCCACCTCCGCCAGCAGCTCCCCGGAGGGCTTGGTGGTCCGGGCCGGGGCCAGGGAGGAAAAATACAGCCCGTGGTTATACACGCCCCCGCCATAGCGGCGCACCGCCTGGCCCAGGGTCCGGGGCAGCTGGCACCAGTGCAGCAGCAGCCGCTCCAGCGGCCAGTCCTGATATTGGGTCCAGGGCACCAACGCCCCGTTGAGCCGGTCCACATAGGCGGCAAAGAACACGTCGTGGTGCAGCCGCACCGACGAGCGCCCCAGGTTTGGCTCCAGAGCCGCCGGGGCATAGGGCAGCGGCGGCAGGATATAGGGATAAGTCATGGCAGGCAGTTCCTTTCCGAAAAAATTTCCTGCTTCCATGGTATGCCGCCGTTGACAAACCATGCCTTTTGGTGCAAACTGTAAACAGCCGCCCGGCGGCAAAGGAGGAAGAAACATGCGAAGAAAAGACAGAGAACGGGACCGGAGCTTTGCCTGGGAGGTGCTGAAAAAGGCCCCCTACGCCACCCTGTCCCTGACGGACGGCCAGGGCCGCCCCTACGCCGTGCCGGTGAACCAGGCCGTGGACGAGGAGTACCACGTGGTCTATTTTCACTGCGCCGGAGCCGGAGAAAAGTGGGAGCTTCTGAAGGACGGCACGGAGGTGTGCCTGTCGGCGGTGTCCCACGCCACGGCGGTGCCCAACGCCTTCACCATGGCCTATGCCAGCGCCGTTCTGCGGGGCCGGGCGGAGGTGGTGACGGACCAGGGCGAGTGGACCCGGGCCCTGCTTCTGCTGTGCTCCGCCTTTGATCCCAAGGGCATGGGCCGCTTCACGGAGTCCGTGGAAAAATACGGACCCGCCACGAAGGTGATCCGGATCACCCCCGGGGAGCTTACCGGCAAGGAAAACACCGCCGCCGAAGCGCCCCACCATCATCACGACTGAGGAAACACTATGGCATGCTATATTTTCGGTGCAGGCAGCTTTTACGGCCTGGACCGCTGTCCCCGGGCCAACGACTTCATCATCGCCGCCGACGGCGGCTGGCTGGCCTGCCGCAAGACCGGCATCACCCCGGACCTGCTGCTGGGGGATTTCGACTCCCTCAGCACCCGGCCCGACTTCCCCAACATTCTCCGGGTGCCGGTGGAGAAGGACGACACCGACACCATGCTGGCGGTGAAAACCGGGCTGGAGCGCGGGGAAACGGAGTTTCACATCTACGGCGGCATGGGCGGCCGCCGTACGGACCACACCATCGCCAATTTCCAGGCCCTGCTGTACCTGGCCCGGCGGGGGGCTCAGGGCTGGCTGTATGGCCAGGGGGAGCGGTACACCGCCGTATGCGGCGGCACCGTCACCTTTCCCGCCCGGGACCGGGGCATTCTGTCCGTGTTCTGCCTGGGAGCCGACGCCAGGGACGTCAGCATCCAGGGAGGCCAGTATCCCCTGCACCACGCGGTGCTGACGGCGGAGTTCCCTCTGGGCGTCAGCAACCACTTTGTGGGCCGTCCCATCACCGTGTCGGTCCGGGACGGCAGTCTGCTCATAGGCCTGGTGGAGGACTGACCCGGGCGTTTTTTGCGTTCCCGGTTGCCAAAGCGGGCCATGCGTGGTAGAATAGACAGGAATGGAAAGGGGGCTTCCGCTATGCTTTTGGCCATTGATATCGGCAATTCCAACATCTCCGTGGGGCTGTTCGACCAGAAACGGGACCTGAAATTTCTGTCTTTCATCGACACCGACAGCCGGAAAACGGCGGATCAGATCAGCATCGACCTGATGAACATCTTCTCCCTGTATCAATTCGATCTGCGTGACGTCAGCGGCGCCATTTTCTCCAGCGTGGTGCCGCCCATCAACTTCATGATGGCCAAAGCCCTGACCCGCCTGCTGGGAAAGCCCCCCATGATCGTGGGTCCCGGGGTCAAAACCGGGCTTAACATCCGCATGGAGATCCACAACCAGTTGGGGGCGGACCTGGTGGCAGGCGCCGTAGCCGCCCTGGACAAGTACCCCACCCCCATCATCATGATCGACATGGGCACGGCAACGACGATCGCCGTCGTGGACAAAAACGGCGCCTATATCGGCGGCAGCATCTGCACAGGCGTTAAGGTCGCGACCGAAGCGCTTGCCGGCCGCGCCGCGCAGCTGCCGGGCATCAGCCTCGATATGCCGAAAAAGGCCATCGGCTTATAGTCCTTGTAGAGCTTAAAAATCGTCCCCAGCACTTTCATGCCGTCCGCATAGGTGTTGAGCTTGGATACGCTTCCCTCGGGGCGGTCCCGGTATTCCACCGGAATTTCCCGGATCAGGAAGTTCTTATCCACCGCGTGGATCGTCATTTCCGTTTCGATCTCAAAACCCTGAGAGAGTATCGGGAAGGTTTTTACAAAATCCCGGCTGAAGGCCCGGTACCCGGTCATAATGTCGTTGACCTTGGTGTGAAACAGGCGATTGATCAGGCCGCGGACCATGACATTGCCCAGATTGTGGAACGGACGTTTGTTTTCTGTAAAATAGGTGGACGACAGTCTGTCCCCATTCACCATGTCCGCCTTTTTCTCCAGGATAAGCCGCACCATATCCGGCGCATTTTCCGCCGGATAGGTGTCGTCCCCATCGATCATCAGATAGCAGTCCGCCTCAATTTCCCGGAACATCGTACGGATGACGTTCCCTTTTCCCTGTTTGTACTCATGCCGGACAATCGCGCCCGCGCGGGCGGCGATTTCATCCGTCCCATCCGTTGAGTTGTTGTCATACACGTAGATGTCGGCGTCCGGGAGTACGCCGCGATAATCCCGGATCACCTTTTCAATGGTTCCCGCCTCGTTATAGCACGGGATCAGGACCGCTACCTTTTTGTCATTCCTTCCTGGCATCTTACACACCCTCACTTATAAACTCCTAGTTTGTAGTATACCATACAGCGGGTGGCGAAGCAAGTTTTCATATTTCCTCCCCGTTGTCGATCAGGATCGCGCAGCCGAGCGGCGGCAGGCGCAGGATGTCCCCCTCCACCCGTCCATCCCCGAGGTTGACGGTCCACCCCGCCCAGCCCTCCGGCAGCGGGAGCGCCGCCTCCGTGTCCCCCCGGTTGACCGCGCAGAGCAGCGCGG
>OLGD01001210.1_pt1 | contig 41443 bp, 41 predicted proteins | sample 1605311 | NCBI WGS metagenome assembly OLGD01 (sample SAMEA3888917, study PRJEB22519) | human gut metagenome | biome: human gut; feature: human-associated habitat; material: faeces | place: Denmark | collected 2010
GGCTGCGCTTCGCAATCCGCGAGGGCGGCCGCACGGTGGGCTCGGGCGTCGTGTCGAGCATCATCGAGTAAAGCCAACGAAAACGACAAGGAGTGCTGCCTTCCGGCAGCACTCCTGCTTTTTGTCTCTTACTTTTCTTTCTGGAAAGAAAAGTAAGCAAAGGAAAGTCGCGAACGGTCGCAGGCAATTTTCCGTTTTCCGCACCGCTTCCTCTGGGGCGGGAGTTCTTTTTTCTGTTCTTTTTCTTTCTGGAAAGAAAAAGAACAGAAAAGAAAGTCGCGAACGGTCTGATAAACAAAGGCATTTCCGGCAAGGCTTCCTCTGTCACGCCGGTATCGCGACTTTTTCGCTGCTTCTTTTCTTTTTCCAGAAAAAGAAAAGTAGAGAGAAAAAAGGATAAAAAGGAACAGCGTGTCATTCGATGTCGAGCTCGGGCGGGATGTCGAGCTCATCGGAGACATATTTCCCGTTTTTCTTGCGCTGCCGGACGCACTCAGTGAGCAGGTATTCGATCTGTCCGTTCACAGAGCGGAAGTCGTCCTCGGCCCAGGCGGCGATGGCCTGATAGAGTTTGGGCGACAGGCGCAGCGGGATTTGTTTTTTTTGTTGCTCAGCCATGGGAATCAGTACAGGCTGCCGGCGTTGACGATCGGCTGCGCGTCATGATTGCCGCAGAGCACGACGAGCAGGTTCGACACCATGGCCGCCTTGCGTTCCTCATCGAGCGTGACGAGCTGGTTTTCGTTCAGGCGTTCGAGTGCCATTTCCACCATGCCGACGGCGCCGTCGACGATCATCTTGCGCGCGTCGATGATGGCGGACGCCTGCTGGCGCTGCAGCATGACGGCGGCAATCTCCGGCGCATAGGCGAGGTAGGTGATGCGTGCTTCGAGGATCTCGAGCCCGGCTTCGGCGACTTTTTTCTGGATCTCGTCGCGGATGCGCGCGGCGACGATCTCGCTCGAGCCGCGCAGGCTGCCCTCGTCGGCAATGCCGTCGCCGGTGGTGTCCACGTTGGGCGCGACGTCGTACGGGTAAATGCGCACAATGTTGCGCACAGCGGCGTCGCACTGGAGCGAGAGGTATTCTTTGTAGTTGTCCACGTGGAAGACGGCCTTGGCCGTGTCTACGACGCGCCACATGACCGCAATGCCGATCTCCACCGGGTTGCCCAGGCAGTCGTTGATCTTCTGCCGGCTGTTGTTGAGCGTCATGATCTTGAGCGACAGCCGCTTGTTGACCATGTTTGCCGTAGTTTGCGAGTTACCGCCGGTGGCGGCGACCACAATGGAGCGTGCCTTGCCGGCGTCCACGTCCCCGCTCTGGCCGAGCTTGGTCTTTGCAGCGGGATTCACGCTCACGCAGAACGGGTTCACAAAATAGAAGCCCTCTCCCTTGAGCGTGCCGATATAGCGGCCAAACAGCGTGAGTACCAGCGCTTCCTGCGGCCCGAGCACCTTCAGTCCCGGGAAGGGGAGCCACCCGATGCACAGCCAGACGAGCGACAAGACAAACAGCGGCGTGACCACCCCCCGTTCGGCCTCGATGCCGCCCGCGATAGCGCCCGCGATGGCGGCCAGATAGAGACCCAGCGCGACGATCAGCACCGGCATGCCGTGCCTGCGGTTTGTCAACACTTTTTCTTCCATCGTTCCATCCTCCTGAATTGATATGAAAATGATATCATAAAGATATTTGCGTGTCAAGCCTCCAGCACAAAATTTCTCTGCCTGCGCGGCGGTTGCCCGCTGGCGGGCCTGGACTGCCTGCGTTTGGCCGTATGCGCGACTGCCTGCCGGCTGCCCGGCGCCTGCACTGCCTGCCGGCTGTCCCTCCAAAGCTGCGCCACGCGTTGCGCGCGGCGCGCGCCGCAAAAGGCGGGCGCGCCGTCCTTGCCGTGCGCGGGGGTTTGTGCTATACTTACGGCATGAAGCGTGACAGCGGACATTTGAAGGAAGAGCTGATTCTCGCGGGTATCCGGGAGATCGAAGCGCACGGCGTGCGGGGGTTTTCGCTGCGCCGCGTGGCCAAGTCCTGCGACGTGTCCTGCGCCGCGCCCTACAAGCATTTTACCGATCTCAACGATTTTTTCCTCGCCATCGTGCGCTACATCAACCAGCAGTGGTACCGGCGGCAGGACGAGATCGTCGCCGCGTATCCGGACGATCCGCGCCGGCAGCTCACGGAGATCAGCGTCGCCTATATCGATTTTCTGATGGACAACCCGCACTTCCGCTCGATCATCATGTTGCGGGAGGACGATGTCAGCGCGGCGCTGCTGCACGAAAAGTCCGCGCTGAGCCTCGGCACGGCGCGCTGCATCCGGGCGTATTGCAGGCGCGTGGGCATGCCGCGCGACGTGGAAGTGCGCAAGACCTTTGTCATCCGCTCGATCATCTATGGCGCTGCGCTCATGTTCGACAATGGCCAGCTGCCCTATACTGAGGAAAACAAGCGTCTGGTCTGGTACCTGATCGACCGGGAGTTCGACCTGCCGTGACCGGCGGGGGACGTACCGGCATGAAGACGTGAAAAAACGGCGGGCAGACCGCCGTTTTTGCATTGTGAGGGCGTGGGGCGCTGGCGCTGCTTCAGGCGGCGGGTTTTTCGCGCGGCAGGATCAGGTTCAGCAGCACGGCCATGATGGTGGCGATGACCACCGGCGACTTGCCAAAGATCATCGCCACGGCCTCCGGGAACTGGCTGAGCGCGGCGGAGGACTGCGAAATGCCCACGCCCAGCGCCGCGGACAGGCCCACGATGGTTGTGTTGCGCACGTTGAGCGTTTCGGAGGCGATGAGCTTCATGCCGGTCATGGCGATGGTGGAAAACACGGTGATCGTGGCGCCGCCGAGCACGCACTGCGGAATGGTGGTGAGAATGGCGGCAAACTTGGGGGAAATGCCGGCGAGCAGCAGGAACGCGCCCGTGAGCGCGAACACGGCGCGGTTGACGACCTTGTTCGTGGTCACGATGCCGACGTTTTGGGAGTAGGTGGCGGTGGGCAGCCCGCCGAAGAGGGCGGAGAGCATGTTGGTCGCGCCGTAGCAGAGGATGCCGCCCTGCAGCTCCCGCGTGGTGGGCTCGCGGTTCAGGCCGCCGACGGTGGTGGCTGTAAAGTCGCCGATGGCCTGGATGGAGTTGATCGCAAACAGCAGCCCGAGCGCGATGCACGAAGCCGGCTCAAACGTGACGCCAAAGGGCAGGAACCGCGGCAGCGCGAACCAGGCGGCGTCGGCCACGTTGGCAAACTGCACCATGCCGAAGGCGAGTGCGACGAGATAGCCGGCCAGCATGCCCAGCAGGATGGACGCGAGTTTGCACAGTCCCTTTCCAAAGTAGTTGAGCGCCACGACCGCCGCAAGCGTCAGCCCGGCGATGAGCCAGTTTTGCCACGAGCCGTAGACGAGCGCCTCCGTCAGGCCGCTCAGCTCCACCACCTGCGCGTAGGTGTTGCTTGCGCCGCCGGCCATGTAGTTGATGGCCGTGGGGTAGAGCGACAGGCCGATCGTAAAGACCACCGTGCCGGTAATGACCGGCGGGAACAGCACCCGGATTTGCCTGATGAACACGCCGACGAGGATGGCGACCAGGCCGCCGACCAGCATGGCGCCCGCGATGGCGGCAATGCCGCCGCCGGCGGCGGCGACCGCCTGCATACTGGGGACGTAGGCAAAGCTGACGCCCATGATGACCGGCAGCCCCGAGCCGAACCGGCCCGCAATGGGATAGAGCTGCAACAGCGTGGACACCGCGGACATGACGAGCGAGGCCTGGATCAGGAACACCTGGTCGCCCGGCGGGAGCCCGGCCACGTTGGCGATGAGGATGGCGGGCGTGACGCAGCCGACGATCATGGCGACCAGGTGCTGCAGCGCCAGCGATATGGCCGGGCCTGCGGGGGGGAGGCCATTGAGCTGGAACAGGACTTCGGGGCGCGGCGTCTTGGTATGCACGGGACGGGACCTCCTGTTTCAGTATTTTGGATAACGAAAGCGGAAGCTCTGAGGCGTGTTACCAGTATGATATCACAATGGCACACAAAAGCAAACGGCGATTTTTCCCCGCCCGACGGCCGATTTTGGGCTGCCGCGCCGTTGACAAATCCCGCGCAATCGCATACAATGGGGATGTTAACGGTGTTAACATACTTGTCTGTTTCAGGGGGCGCTATGAGTCAATACATCATCATGACGGATTCTTCCTGCGACCTGCCGGCGCAGCTTGCGGCGGAACTGGAGCTGGAAGTGCTGCCGCTGTCAGTGCTGATCGACGGCAAGAGCTATGTGAACTATCTCGACGAGCGCGACATTTCGTTTGCGGACTGCTATGCGGCGCTGCGTGCGGGCAAGAGCGCGACGACCTCGGCGGTCAACGTGGAGGCGTTTGTGGAGGCGATGGAGCGGCATTTGCAGGCGGGCGAGGACATCCTGTATCTCGGGTTTTCCTCCGCGCTCAGCGGCACGTACAATGCAGGCGCCGTCGCGGCGCAGCAGCTGGCCGAAAAGTACCCGGAGCGCAAGCTGTACGCGGTCGACACGTTGAGCGCGTCGATGGGGCAGGGGCTGCTGGTCTATCTGACCGTGCAGCAGAAGCGGGCCGGCGCGACCATTGAGGAGGCGCGCGACTATGCCGAGGCGCAGAAGCTCCACCTGTGCCACTGGTTCACGGTGGACGATTTAAACCATCTGCACCGGGGCGGCCGCGTGTCGGCGACGTCGGCGGTGCTGGGCACGGTGCTGAACATCAAGCCCGTCCTGCATATGGACGACGAGGGCCGGCTCATCTTCATGGAGAAGGTGCGCGGGCGCCGCAACTCCATCAAGCGCATGCTGGAGAAGATGCGGGAAACGGCGATTGAGCCGGAAAAGCAGATCGTGTTCATGTCACACGGCGACTGCATCGAGGACGCGGAATACCTGGCCGGCCGCATCCGCGAGGAGTGGAACGTGCAGGACGTGGTCATCAACTATGTCGGGCCGGTCATCGGCGCCCATTCCGGGCCGGGCACGCTGGCGCTGTTCTTCCTGGGGACGCACCGCTGATGGAGCAGACGGCGCGGACGCCCTACCGCATCATTGGGGACAGCTGCTGCGATTACACCACCGAACCCGGCGCGCTGGACTTCCTCACGCGCGTGCCGCTGACCATCCAGGTGGGCGAGGAGACCTTTGTGGACGACGAGACGCTGGATTGCTGCGGCGTGCTGCTGGACCGGATGCGCGCCTGCCCGGAGGCGCCGCACTCCGCCTGCCCGTCGCCGGAACAGTTCGCTGCGCTCTGCGCGGAGCGGGAGGGGGATGTGTACATCGTCACGCTGTCCTCGCATCTGAGCGGCACCTACAACAGCGCCTGCCTGGGCGCGCAGCTGGCGCGCGACGCCGGCTGCGGCAACCGCATCCACGTGTTCGATTCCAGGAGCGCCGCCGCGGGCGAGATCGCCGTGTGCCTGAAGCTCCGCACGCTGGCGGAACAGGGGTTGCCGTTTGCGCAGGTCGTGGAGGAGACGGAGGCGTTTATCGACGGCATGACGACGCTGTTCGTGCTGGAAACGCTCGACGTGTTCCGCAAGAACGGGCGGCTCAACCACCTGCAGGCGCTCGCGGTGGGGGCGCTGAAGATCAAGCTCGTCATGGGCGGCGAGCAGGGCCAGATCGCCATGCGCGCCAAGGCGCTCACCACGCCGCGCGCGATTCAGAAGATGATCGAGCTCGTGCGGCAGATCTGCGAAACGGTCCATGCGGCGGAGCGGACGCTGGTCATCACGCATATCAACTGCCGTACGCGCGCGGAGGACATCCGCGACCGCGTGCTGGCGGCCTGCCCGTTCCAGCGGGCGATGGTCTGCGAGGGCGGCGGCATCAGCACGATGTATGGCAACGACGGCGGCATCATCGTCGCGTTTTGAGCGGTTGCCGCTGGCAAATGCCGGTGAACTCTGATACACTGTCCGGGACGGCGCCGATGCGCCGTCCCGATTGCCATTTTGGGGAGAGGGGGCGAGCGCATGGCGCATACGCTGGCGGCGGGCGCCGGGCCGCTGTTTGCCGGCTGGGACGAGGCGCTGATCTGGGCCTGCCTGGACGGCTGCATGGGCGAGGCGGCGACGGACGGCCGGCAGCCGCCGCGTGCCGCGCGGATCACGACCGGCGACTTCAGCTTTTTTGCGGGCGAACCGGACGACGGGCTGATCGCGTCGGCCTCCGCGGCGATCCTCGTGCCGCGGGACGCCGCGTGGGCGCGGGCGATCGGCCGCGTGCTGGGCGACGGGGCGGAGCGCGGCGTGCGCTATGCGATTTGCAAGGAGCCGGCGGCGTTCGACCGTGCGCGCCTCGCCCGCCTTGCCGCTTCGCTCGATGGCGCCTACCGGCTCGCGCCCATGGATGCGCGGCTCGCGGCGCTTGCGCTGTCGCAGCCCTGGTCTCGGGACTTCTGCGCGCTCTTTGACGGCCCGGCGGACTATGCGCGCCGCGGGATCGGCGTGGCGGCGCTGCGGGGGGAGGAGCTGGTCGCGGGCGCGTCCTCCTATGCCGTGTACGGCCGGGCGCGCGGCGCGGAGGGCGGCGCGCGCCGACGCGGCATCGAGATCCAGATCGACACGCGAGAGGATCACCGGCGCCGGGGGCTGGCCACGGCCTGCGGCGCGGCGCTCATACTCGCGTGCCTGGCGCGCGGCCTGTATCCGAGCTGGGACGCGCACGACCTGCGGTCGGTCGCGCTGGCCGAAAAACTGGGCTATCGCCGAAAGGGGCCGTATCCGGTCTACCGTCGCCGGGATTGAGGCGCGCTTGCCGCGCTTTATCGGGATTCTTTCACATCCTTTTCGCTTTTTACGGGGGAAAAGTGGGTGGCGGAGCGGCCGTGCATATGCTATACTGTATGCTTAGGAACGTTTGCAGATAGGAGTAGAGTATGGGATTCATCGACACCCTGTTTGGAAATACGAGCGAGAGCCGGCTCAAGAAACTCCGGCCCTACGTCGAGCGGATCAACGCGCTGGAGCCGGCGATGCAGGCGATGAGCGACGCGGAGCTGCGCGCGCAGACGGAGCGGTTCCGGGCGCGCCTGGCCGCCGGCGAGACGCTGGACGACCTGATGTGCGAGGCGTTTGCCACCGTGCGAGAGGCGGCGGTGCGCACCGTGCAGATGCGCCATTTTGACGTGCAGCTGCTCGGCGGCATGGTGCTGCACCAGGGCCGCATTGCGGAGATGAAGACGGGCGAGGGCAAGACGCTCGTGGCCACGCTCCCGGCCTATCTGAACGCGCTCAATGGCAAGGGCGTGCACATCGTCACCGTCAACGACTATCTGGCCCGCCGCGACGCGCAGTGGATGGGCAAGATCCACCGGTTCCTGGGGCTGAGCGTCGGCTGCATCGTCCACGGGCTCACGGCGGACGAGCGCCGCGCCGCCTATGCGTGCGACATCACCTACGGCACGAACAACGAGTTCGGCTTCGACTATCTGCGGGACAACATGGTCGTCTACCGCGAACAGATGGTGCAGCGCGACCTGGTCTACGCGATCATCGACGAGGTGGACTCCATCCTCATCGACGAGGCGCGCACGCCGCTCATCATCAGCGGCGCCGGGCAGGAGTCGAGCGAGATGTACCAGACGGCCGACCGCTTTGTGCGCAAGCTCACGCGCGGCGCCAACCTCGTGGACCAGAGCCGCAGCGACCAGCTGATGGGCGAGGTGCAGCAGGAGGACGGCGACTACCAGTGCGACATCAAGCGCCGCACCGTGCAGCTCACCGCCGCCGGCATCGAGAAGGCGGAGAAGTTTTTCGGCCTCACGAGCCTGGCCGACCCGGACAACGCGGAGCTGAACCACCACATCCTGCAGGCGCTGCGCGCGCACGCGCTGTACCAGCGGGACAAGGACTACGTCGTGCAGGACGGGCAGGTCATCATCGTGGACGAGTTCACCGGCCGTCTCATGATCGGCCGCCGGTTCAACGAGGGGTTGCACCAGGCGCTCGAGGCCAAGGAGGGCGTAAAGGTCGAGCGGGAGAACAAGACGCTGGCCACGATCACGTTCCAGAACTATTTCCGCATGTTCAAAAAGCTCGCGGGCATGACCGGTACGGCCAAGACCGAAGAGTCGGAATTCGTGGGCATCTACGACATCGACGTCGTCGAGATCCCGACGAACCGCCCGCTCATCCGCCGCGATGAAAACGACGTGGTGTATGCGACCGAGGCCGGCAAGTACCGCGCCGTTGTGGAGGAGATCGAGCGCGTGCACAAGACCGGGCAGCCGCTGCTCGTGGGCACCATCTCCGTGGAGCGCAGCGAATACCTGAGCGGCCTGCTCAAGCGCCGCGGCATCCCGCACGAGGTGCTCAACGCCAAGTACCACGCCAAGGAGGCGGAGATCGTCGCGCAGGCCGGCAAGCTCGGCCAGGTGACGATCGCCACGAACATGGCCGGCCGCGGCACGGACATCCTGCTCGGCGGCAACCCGGACTTCCTGGCCCGCCGCGCGCTGCGGCAGGAGGGGCTGGAGGACAGCCTCATTGAAGAGGCGACGGGCCATGCGGAGACGCAGGACGAGGCCATCCTCGACGCGCGCCGCCGGTATCACGAGCTGTACGAGGGGTTCCGCGCCGTCACGGAGCGCGAGCACGAGCAGGTCGTGGCGCTGGGCGGGCTGCGCATCCTCGGCACGGAGCGGCACGAGAGCCGCCGCATCGACAACCAGCTGCGCGGCCGCGCCGGCCGCCAGGGCGACCCCGGCAGCACGCGCTTTTACGTGTCGCTCGAGGACGAGCTCATGCGCCGCTTTGGCGCGGACCGCGTGTCGGGCATGATGGAGCGGCTGAGCCCGGACGACGACGTGCCCATCGAGTCCAAGCTCATCACCCGGCAGATCGAGAACGCGCAGAAGCGCGTGGAGCTGCAGAACTTTGAAACCCGCAAAAACGTGCTGCGCTATGACGACGTCATGAACAAGCAGCGCGAGATCATCTATGGCCAGCGCCGCCGCGTGCTGCTGGGCGAGGACCTGCGCGAGAGCATCCTCGAGATGCTGCACACGACGGCGGAGAGCATCGTGGACGAGTACTGCAACGCGCACGCACCAAAGGACCACTGGGACTTCGGCGCGATGACGGACCAGATCTCGGACCTGTGCGCGGAGCCGCGCGCGCCGTTTGTGCGGCTGGAGGACGTGCCCGGCGGCGACGCGCTCAAGGCGCGCGTGCTGGAGCACGTGGACGCGGCCTATGCGCTTAAGGAGGCGGAGGTCGCCGCGGCGGGCGCGGACATGCGTGAGATCGAGCGTGTGGTGCTGCTGCGCACGGTGGACGCGCACTGGATGGATCACATCGACGCGATGGACCAGCTCAAGCAGGGCATCGGCCTGCGCGCCTATGGGCAGAAGGATCCGGTCAACGCCTACACCACCGAAGGGTTTGATATGTTCGACGCGATGGTCAACGCCATCCGCGAGCAGACGGTGCGCACGTTGCTGCGCGTGTCGGTGCGCAAGGCGCCCATGGAGCGCGTGCAGCTGGCCAAACCGTCCGAAACGCCGTCCGAGGAGGGCAACCGCCCGGCGCGCCGCGATTCGCGCGCACAGATCGGGCGCAATTCGCCGTGCCCATGCGGCAGCGGCAAGAAGTACAAGAACTGCTGCGGCAGGGAGTGAACGCGCGGATGTGACAAGCCGCGCACAGGGACAGATGGGAGAAAGGAACCGCAGAATATGATACCGCTTGACGAATACAAGATGCAGTTGGGCCAGGCGCAGGAAAAGCTCCGCGAGGCGGGCGCGTCCATCGACCCGGCAGCCCTCAGAGAAGAGCTCAAGACGCTGGAAGCGCAGATGGGCGAGCCGGATTTCTGGAACGACGTGGACGCCGCCAACAAGGTCAATCAGCGTGCCAAGACGCTCCAGGGCAAGCTGCACCGGTATGAAAAACTGGTTGCGCAGGGCGAGGACCTGGAGACGCTTCTCGAAATGGCCGAGGAGGATGACGACGAGAGCCTGGCGGGCGAGCTGCGCGCCGAAATGGTGTCGTTTGTGCAGGAGGTGGAGGCGCTCGAGCTGGAGCTGTTGCTCAAGGGCCCGTATGACGCTTCCAACGCCGTGCTTTCGCTCCACGCCGGCGCGGGCGGCACCGAGGCGCAGGACTGGACGGAGATGCTCTACCGCATGTACACGCGTTACTGCGAGAACCGCGGCTGGAAGGTGCGCGAGCTCGACCTGCTCGACGGAGACGACGCGGGCATCAAATCCGTCACGTTCGAGGTCGACGGGGAGAACGCCTATGGCTACCTGAAGGCGGAAAAGGGCGTCCACCGGCTCGTGCGCATCTCACCGTTCGACGCGTCCGGGCGGCGGCACACGTCGTTTGCGTCGCTGGACGTCACGCCGATTTTCGACGACGACGCGGGCGACATCAAGATCGACCCGGACGACCTGCGTGTAGACACCTATCGGTCGAGCGGCGCGGGCGGGCAGCACGTGAACAAGACGTCGTCCGCCATCCGCATCACGCATTTGCCGACCGGCATCGTGGTGCAGTGCCAGAACGAGCGCAGCCAGATCCAGAACCGCGAGACGGCCATGCGCATGCTGCGCGGCAAGCTGCTGGAGCTGCAGGAGCGCGAGCGCGAGGCGCAGATGGCCGAGATCAAGGGCGAGATGAAGAAGATCGAGTGGGGTAGCCAGATCCGCAGCTACGTGTTCCAGCCGTACACGCTCGTCAAGGACCACCGTACCGGCGTGGAAAACGGCAACATCCAGGCCGTCATGGACGGGGACCTCGACGCATTCATCAGCGCGTATCTCGTGCAGTCCTGAAGGAGGGGCATCCCATGCGGTTTGACTATGAACTCGTCGGCAAGATCGGCTCCATGGCGCTGATCCGCAAGGCCGACAACGACATCGACTACAACATCTTTGCACGGCTCGGCAGCGAGCTGCGGCCCGGCATGATCTGGGTGTCGAGCGGCGCGGTGGAGATCGGCCGGCTGGACTACCTGCGCCGGACCGGCCGCGAGCTGCTGGGCGACGTGGAGGAGGTCAAGGCGGATTATGCCGCGCAGGGACAGGCCATCCTGATGGCCGAATACCGCCGGTACATCCGGCCGGAGTATTCCGTGAGGCAGCTGCTCGTGGAGCACACGCACTTCAACGACGCAGAGCGCAGCGGCCACATCCGCTCGTTCCTGCTGCGTTGCGCCACGCAGAACGCCATCCCGATCGTCAACTACAACGACTCGGTCAGCGTGGAGGAGGTGCGCAAGATGGAGCTTGCGCACGCGCGCGCCCAGGGCGCGCACGCCGTAGAATGCGTGGACAACGACGAGACCGCCGCTGTCATTTGCACGCTCGTGCACGCGCGTTTCCTGGTGTTGCTCACGAGCGTGGACGGCATCTATCGCGACCCGGCCGACCCTTCTACGCTCGTGGCCGCGGTCGAGGGCAAGGATGCGGACGAAGTGCTCAGCGGCCTAAAGCAGCTGCAAAAGAGCTGCGTGGGCGCGAGCCGCGCCGGCGCCAATGGCGCGCGCGCCAAGCTGGACTTCATCCAGGAGCCTATCCGCGAGGGCACCACGGTCATCATCGCCAACGCGCGCAACCGGCTCTCAGACGTGTTGGCGGGCACGTGCCCCCGCACGATCTTCCGCGTCCGGTAACCGGAGACGCCCCCGGTTTGTCCGATCACGCCCGCCTCCGGCGGGCGTTTTGCGTGGCCGTATGGCGTGACGGGTACGCGGCGTTTTCCCCTCGTGTTATTGTAAAATAGAAAAAATTTATTGACAAACAATAAAACTGGTGCTATACTCCCGTCAAAAGAAGGGAGTGTTCGCATTGAAAAAAGATTGGCTGAACGTGCTGGTCAAGGTACTGCTCATCGTGGGCATGGCCGCGGGGCTGGTGCTTTCGTATCTGCTGCTAAGCGGCATGGGCGCCGAGGTCGACGCGCTGTCGCTCGAGCGGTACGGCTCGCACGTGCTGACGGTGCTGGCGGTGGGCCTTGGCGTGCTGTTTGTGATCGGCGCGCTGGTGATCGGCGTGACGCTGTTTGCCATGATGTGCTCGCTCGAGCGCGACCCGTTTGTGGAGCAGAATGTGCGGGCGCTGCGGCGCATGGGCTTTGTGGCGCTCGGCATGGCGGCTTGCTGCCTGCTGCTCGTGTTGCTGCCGGCCAACACGATCCTCGCGCAGGTGCTGGGGGCGGGCGTGGCGCTGTGCGGGCTGTTCTCGCTGGTGCTCTCGCGCGTGTTTGAACGCGCGGTGGCCTACAAGCAGGAGAACGACCTGACCGTGTGAGGAGGCGCAGCCATGATCCGTGTGAATCTCGATGTGATGATGGCCCGACGGCACATGTCGCTGGGCGAGCTGGCCGCGCGCGTGGACATCACGCTGGCGAACCTGTCCATTTTGAAGAACAACAAGTGCCGCGCGATCCGGTTTACGACGCTGGACGCCATCTGCCGCGCGCTGGATTGCCAGCCGTCCGACCTGCTGGAATATGTGCCGGACGAGGTGCAGCAGGAGGCCTGAGCGCGACGGCCGGGCTGCCGGCCCGGCAAAGGAAAAAGGCTTGCCCGGCGGCAGCCGGGGAAAGGAGGCAGACATGACGGAGCAAAGGGACGCGGCCCGTACCGCAATGCCGGCGGACGCGGGCGCGCAGGGCAATCCGGCGGCGGGGGCCGGGGCGCAGGCGGCGCCGCTCTCCGGCGCGGAGGCGCTGCGCCGGAATTCCCCGCCTGAACAGTATGTGTACGGCCGGCCGGAACAGTGGCTGGTGCTGGTGGCGCTCCTGTTCGGCGTGGCGTTTCGCACGCTGTGCCTGACCAAGCCGCTGTGGGCGTACAGCGCGTTCTGGGCGGCGTACGCCGCCGTCTTTGTCGCCTGGAATTGGCCGCGGGCGCGGCGGAACGTCACCGCGTGGCTTGTGCTGGGCGCGGCGGCGGCCATGATGGCGCTGCTGCCGTACCAGGCGGCGCTGGACTACATCGGGTGGATGATCTTTCTCGGCATCGTGTCCATCCCGGGCCTGCTCCTGCTGCACGCCGTGCTGGTATTGTACGACATCCCCGCAAAGCGCGAGGGCATGGCGGCGCTGGGGTTGCTGTATGCGTGTTTCGTGCTGCCGTTCGCGTCGATCGGGCGTTTCTTCGGGGCGGCGCACGCCGCGCTGAGCGGCTGCCGCGGGCGGCGGGGCGCGTTGCGCCCGGCGCTCATCGGGCTCGCGATCGGGCTGCCGCTGCTCGCGCTCGTGCTCGTGCTGCTCGGGCGGGCGGATGCGCGCATGGGGCGGCTGCTGTCCGGCCTGGCGGACGGCTGGGACATGGGGGAGACGTTCCTGACGCTCGCCATCGTGCTGTGCGTGGCGCTGCCGTTCTACTCGTTCTTCTATGGCGCGCGGCACCGCCTGCCACAGCTTCGGCCGCTGCCGGAGGCGCGCTGGAGCGACGTGACGCTCGGCGTGGCCATCCTGCTGCCGCTCGTGGCGTACGCGGTGTTCCTCGGGCTGCAGTTTTCGTACCTGTTTGGCGGCGTGCTGCCGCAGGCCTACACGTATTCCGAGTATGCAAACGCCGGCTTCCGGGAGTTGATCGCCGTATCGCTCCTCAACTTCACGCTGCTCGCGCTCTCGGTGCGCTACGGCGCGCGGGGCGGGCTGCTCAGGCTCATCGAGTGGCTGCTGCTGCTTTCGACCGTGCTGCTGCTGGCCTCCGCCGCACTGCGGGTGCTGCTGTATGTCGGGGCGTATGGGCTGACGATGCGGCGCATCCTCTCGCTCTGGCTCATGGCGTATCTCGCGGCGCTTTCCGTGCTGACGGCGGTGCGGCTCGTGCGGGAGCGGCTGCCGCTCGTGCGCATCATGGGCGTGGCGCTCGCGTTCTGGTTCGCGACGCTGTACGCGCCGGACTGGTATGCGCTCATTGGCGGTTACAATGCCGCGCTGCATTGAAGGGAGGGCTGGCGGATGAGACGATGGGGCGCGCTGCTCGGCGCGTTGCTGCTCTCCGGCGCCCTGGCCGCAGGGTGCGCCTGCACCCAGACGCCGGAACGGCGGATCGGGCGGGCGCTGGGCGTGCGGCTGCCGGAGGCCGCGGCCGTTTCCGTTGCAGACGATCACGGCTTCCATGGCGACGGCAAGCTGGCCGCGGTGCTAACCTTCTCGGCGGAGGAGGGGGAGGCGCTGGCCGCGCTGCTGCAGCAGGCGGCGCACTGGCGGCCGTTGCCGGCGACGGAAAACGCCGGCCGGCTGATCGAAGGCGACGTGGCCGACTGGGCGCTGGGCGCCGGTGCGGCGCAGGCGACGGACGGGTTTTGGTACGTTTACGACCGCCACGACGAGTGTGACGACCCGTATTCGGACGCCGCGCTGTTTGGCCGGTATTCGATCAACGTCACGGCGGCGGTGTATGACCGCGCGGCGCACACGCTGTATTACTTTGAACTGGACACCTGATGCGCGCCGCCCGCTTCCCGCATTGACGGCGGGCCGGGAAGCGCGTATCATAGAGGGCGGAGGTGATCCGACATGATCCGGGAGTATGTGGCGAAATATTACCAGGGGCAGGACAACAACTGTGCCGAGGCGCTGCTGCACGCGGCGGACGAGGCGCTGTCGCTGCACCTGCCGCCGGAATCGTTCCGGCTGGTGGCCGGGTACGGCAGCGGCCTGGGCTGCGGGGAGACCTGCGGCGCCGTCTGCAGCGCGGTGGCGGTGCTGTCCCTGTTGATGGTGCAGGAAAACGCGCACGCGACGCCGGGCTTTCGCAAGGCCTGCGCAGACTGCGTGCGCGAGCTGAAACAGACCTTTGGCGCCGTGCGGTGCGTCGAGATTGCGCCGCGCTTCAAGAGCAAGGAGGTGGGCTGCCTCAACACGGTGGAGCTGGCGGCGGACGCGCTGGAGACGGTCCTCCGGCAGCACGGCCTGCTGTAACGCAGGCGGCCCCGGCGCTTTGCGGTCCGCGGCCCCTCCCGATGCGGGAGGGGCCGCGGCTTTTTTGCGACTTGCGCCGGTTTTTGAGGGAGCAAACGGAAAAAATTCGAAAGGGATTGCAACCATTTGGGAAAAACGGTGGTCTATGGTATAGTAGGGGAAAAGGGGGAGAGGAGTACCACAAGGATGGCTGGCATGTGCGATGCCGATTGGTTTTGCGGACAGGTGGAACAGCTGAAGCCGACCATGTTCCGCGTAGCCTATGCGATATTGCGTTGCGAGGCCGACTGCGAGGATGCAGCCGCGTCTGCTGTGCTGCGCGCTTATCGGTACTTTGGCTCTTTGCGCAACCCGGCGGATTTCCGTGCGTGGCTGCTGCGCATATTGAAAAACGAGTGCTACACCATGCTGCGCAAACGACCGCCGACCGTGCCGCTCGACGAGACGCAGCCGTACGACCAGGCGATGCCGGACATGGATCTGGCGGCCGCGTTTGCGGAGCTGCCGGAGGATGCGCGGGTGGCGCTGACGCTGTATCACCGCGAGGGCTATGCGGTGCGGGAGATTGCCCAGGTACTGGGCGAGCCCGAGGGAACGGTCAAGAGCCGGCTCTCCCGCGCGCGGACGTTGCTGAGACAGAAACTGGAACAGGGAGGACAGGGAGCATGAACGATCGAAAAAACGATCTCAAGCTGGATACGCTGTATCCGGATATGCCGCCGTCCTTTTCCCATCGGGTTGACGACGCGCTGAACGAAGTGCGCAGCGGACGCGTGCGCCGCCGGGGCAGGCGGCACGCGGTGGCGGTGGCCTGCGCCTGTGCGGCGGCGTTCGTCGTGATTTGCGGCACGGCCCTCCTCCTGCCCGCGCTGCAGCAGGAGACGCGCCGGGGCGACAGCGTGATTTGCCCGCTGGCGCCGGTGGAACCGGCGGACGACAAACAGCTGTCGGAGATTGAAACGGCCCTGCTCGTGCAGTTGCAGGTGGCCGAGGGCGACCGGTTTGTGCTGACGGAGCTGAGTGCCGTGCGCCAGGGGCGGGAGTATGTGGCCCGCGCCGGGTATCTGCTGTATCACAACGGCGCGGTGGAGCCGTATGCGCAGGAGCGGGCGGAGATCACGCTCACGGAGACGGCGGAGGGCCTGCTCGTGTCGCGCACGCAGGTGCTGTCGCATGAGGCGCTGCTGCCGACGCCGACACCGGACCCGCTGCAGGCCGAGCAGCCGCTGCCCACGCCGGCCGGGACGCCGCATGACGCGCCCACGTCCACGCCGTCGCAGGCGATACGCGATGTGGAACCGACCACGACCGAGACGGACACGGTGTCCTTCATGGCGCGGCTGCGCGCAACGCAGCTGCTGGAGGAGTATTATGCCGCGCTGCAGACGGGGCAAGACGCAAAAGCCGAGGTCATTGCCGAGCGCAATGACGATACGGCGTTCTGGTACGCCGGTCTCGAGCTGGAGCGCGCGCTGCTGGACATGGGCTACGCGGAGCCGGTTGAGGGCGACATGCTGCACGACGTGCGCGTGGCGGACGTTGCGAGCGCGGCGTACGGATATGTGAACGCCGAGTGCGAGGCGACCACGGTCTTTGCAGACGGCCATTCCTATACGATCAGGTTTTCGCTGACGCTGGACCCCCAGCAGGACTATCGCATCGTGGGCATTGCCCGGCAGGACGAGACGGCCATGACCGCCGCGCTGGAGGCCGGCATGGTCGAGTATATGGCCGAAGGCATGACCCGTGCGGAGGCGAGCGCCACCGCGCTGGAGGTGCTGTGCGCGCAGCTCCGGGAGAGGGCGACCGTCGCCTGGGACGGCCAGGCGGGCGAGCTGCTGTGGAGCGGCCAGCGCCTGCGCCTGCCGCAGCGCAACCGCAGCGGACAGGCCTGGCAGACGGCGGAGGGGACGATCAGCGGCATGGCGCTGCTCGAGAGCGGCAAGCTGCCGACGCTGCCCCTGGACGTGTTCGTCGCGCTGAAGGCGGATGCGAGCAGCGCGATCGGCGGCGCGGTGCAGCTGGACAGCTTTGCGCTCTGGCGCGACAACGGCGTGGCGCTTGCCAAGGTGTGTACGGGTACGCCCGGCACGCTGGCGGCGCAGCTGGCCGACCTGCCGGCCGGGCCCTATCTGGTGACGTTTTCTTTCTGGCCGGACCTGCCGGCGGCGGAAACGGCGGAAACGAGCCCCGTGCAGGAGGAAACGTCCTCGTCCCAGGCCGTGCCGGTGACGAGCGAGGTGCAGTTCGCGTTTGCGGTGCTGCCCTGAACGCCGGGGGCGCCGTTTTGGGTTTCCGCTTCGCCGGCGCACTGTAAAAACCAGCGCTGCCGGCCGTACCTGCGCCGCGCAAGCGCGAACAGGCCGTAGCCGAGCATGCCGCCGAGCAGGTTGAGCAACACGTCGTCGATATCGGCGGAACGGCCGATGAAGTATTGCAGCGTTTCAATGGCGAGCGTGATGCCGAGGCATGCGGCCGCCGTGCGCCAGAACCGGTTCAGGTGCCGGCTGGCGAGCGGCAGCAGCAATCCGACGGGGACGAACATGGCGACGTTCAGCAGCAGCTGCGCCACCATGCGCGAAGTGCCCATCGCATAGGGTGTGATGGCCCAGGCGAACGGCCGGAGATTTAAGAAGCGATAGGACGGGTGAAAGTCCAGCGGGAACCCGTACCAGAAGATGGTCGCGTAGGAAAGCATGACAAAGGTGCCCACAAGCAGATACAGCGTCGCGTGCCGCATGAGCGGCAGGCGGCGTTTTTGCACCCAGAGCATGGCCGCATATGGCAGATAGCAGCAGAAGGCGACCGCCGCGGCGGCGGGCAGGATGAACAGCGCAGATAGCAACATGGGGACAACCTCCTTTTGGTTGTCCCCAGCATAGCACCCCAGTTTGAAGCTGAAAGAAAGAAACCTTTAAGAATTTTCAAAGATGTGCCGGCGGGCTCAGCGCTTCAGGGCGAGCGCGCGGGCATACGCCTCTTTTTTGGCCGTCCCCGTCCGCGCCGCCGCCTCCGCCGCCGCATCGCGCACCGACAGGCCCTCCGCCAGCAGCGCGCAAAGCGTTTCATCGAGCGTTGCGCCCGCCAGCGGCGCGGTTGCCGCCTGCCGGGGGCACAGCACGGCGATGACGCATTCGCCGCGCGGTGCTTCCTCCCGGAACTGCGCGGCAAGCGAGAAAAGCGTGCCGCGTTCGGCGGTTTCAAACTTCTTGGTCAGTTCTCGCAGCAGCGCGGCCGGCAGGTCGCCAAGCGCTGCGGCAAGGTCGGCCAGCGTGCCCGCCACGCGGTGCGGGCTTTCATACAGCAGCGCCAGATGGCCGCACGCGCCGATGGCGCGGATGGCGTCGCGCCGTGCCCGCCCATCGCGCGGCAAAAACCCGAAAAAAGAGAACGCCGCGCAGGGCAGCCCGGAGAGCACGGCGGCGGCAAGCACCGCGGACGCGCCGGGCAACACCGTAAACGGCAGGCCGTGCTCCACGCAGGCCTGCACAAGCGCCGCGCCCGGATCGGAGATGCCGGGCGTGCCCGCGTCGGACACGAACACGACCTCCCGCCCCTGCTCGAGCAGCGGCACGAGCTCGGCGGCGCGCGCCGCCTCGTTGTGCGCGTGGCAGCTGACCAGCGGCTTTTTGATGGAAAAGTGGTTCAGCAGCTGCAGCGTGTGCCGCGTGTCCTCGGCAAAGATGACGTCCGCCTCCCGCAGCGCCTCGAGTGCGCGCAGCGTGATGTCGCCGAGGTTCCCGATGGGCGTTGCGACCAGCTTCAGCATGGCGGTTTCCTCCAGCGCAGGTTTTCCCCCTCCAGCTTGAGGATGCGCGTGTTGCCGCCGTCGGACAGGCGCGAAAACACGCGTTCGCCATAGCGCTCCTGCAGGCCGGCGGGTGCGAGGTTCGTGGCCAGCACGGTGGCGAGCCCGCGCGCGGCGCGCTCGTTGACCACCGCAAAGAGCGATTCTTCCGTGACGTTCGGGATCAGCGGCTCCGTGCCCAGGTCGTCGAGCACGAGCAGGGGCGCGCTGCGGTAGCGCTGCGCGTGCCGCCCTTCGCCACGGATGTCGCTCAGCATGTCCTGCACAAAGCCATAGGCCGTCGTGCGCGCCGCGTCGATGCCGCGGCACAGCGCGCGATAGGCGATGGCGTTGCCGAGATAGCTCTTGCCGAGGCCGGCCATGCCCATCAGCAGCAGGTTCGGCACCGGCGGGGCCGGCAGCGCGTCGGCATAGCGTTCGCAGTAGCGCCTGGCGATAAGCGCCTGCCGCCGCTGTCGTTCGTCCGGATAGATGCCGGGGTCGAACGCTTCAAAGGTCTCCCGGTCGTTGATCTGCACGGCAGGGTCGAGCCGGGCGCGCAGCTTGAGCCGGCAGGCGCAGGGCCGCCGCACGTCGCCGCCGAGATACCCGGTGTCGCGGCAGGCGGGGCAGCGGTAGTGCAGCGCAAGCGCGTCCGGCGTGAGCCCGGCCGCGGCAAGCAGCGCGCGCTCCTCAGCCGCGAGCGCCATGAGGCGCGCCTGCGCCTCCGCCGGCGACAGACGACGCCCCGCCACATCGGCAAACACGGCCTGGCGGCTGGAAAGGACCTCCGCCAGCCCGGGCGCGCGGCGGCAGGCGTCGTCGATGCGCTGCTGCCTGGCGGCGCGCTCCTCGCGGCGGATGCCGTCGTAGATACGGTCGATGTGCGTCATGGGCGTTCGCTCCTCCTGCCGGCGGCCACGGGGCTGCGCCGGCTCACAGGTCTTCGTTCAGATCCAGCATCAGGTGCGAGAGGTCGGCCTCGCTGACCGCGTGCTGGGCATAGTCTGTGCCGCGGCGCGCAACTTTCTTCGGCGTCGGCGCGGCGGCCTGCGCCGCAAGGCGCGCCTGTGCCTGCGGGATCGTGGTCACGCCCTGGTCGTGCCAGTCGTTGAGCAGGCGTTTCATCCTGCCAAAGGGCTCGTTTGCGCCGCGGCTGCACTCCGCCGCAAACAGCAGCAGCTCGCGCGGCATGGCAAACTCGTGTAGATACATGGCGATCTGTGCGCGCTGTGTGCGCGTGGCGGGCTCCACCTTGCCGGCCCGCTCGAACAGGAGCTTGGCAAACGCGCGGTCGGCGGCCGCCTGTTCGTCGTCCGCTTCGATCTGCGCCTCGCCGGTGAGCTGCCGGCCGCGCAGGCTGTCGAGCAGCTCGTCAAGATACGTGAAATTGGGGCTGCCGGTCACCGTCAACCGCGGCAGCGCCGCCAGGATGGCCGCTTCGGTGAAGCCCCATTCCCCGGTCCATTTCTGGTAGAGCGCGAGCTCGGCCTCGGTGGGCTTGCGGCGCTTGTTCCAGGCGCGCAGCACCTTGCTGGCGCCGGAGCAGCGCAATTCAAACGCCATGATGTCGGAGCGCGCCTGCTCGCACGTGCGCACACCCCGCTCGGCCCAGGATTGCGCCACGCGCGTCATGTAGTTGATGCTCACGCGGCGGCCGCGCAGCTCCATGCAGTGCGAAATCAGCTCCAGCACGGCGCCCTCTTCGAGCCCGTAGACCTCGATCCAGTCGTACACGTGCCGCAGCTCCTGCATGCCAAACTGCCGGGGGGCGGTCAGTGCGTTGATCTGACGCACGAGCGCGGTATACTTGGCGGGCAGCGGCCCTGCGCCGGAGCCGGCGGAGAGCGCGCGGTATTCTACCGTGAGCGGCGCGTCGGACAGGATGCGCACCAGCCCCTGCTCCTGCCAGTACTGGAACGCCCCGGCAACCGCTTCGTCGGACAGGCCGAGCGCTTCGGACAGCGGCTGTTCGCCCATGGAGGGATAGTGGCACTGCATCAGGCCGTATAGATAGACCTGCACCTGCAGCCCGGTGGCGTGTGGCAGGTGCTCGGCGATGAACAGGTTGTCGACGGGCGTGAACTCCTGGCGCGCCGCGTCGCTGGAAAACCGGCAGATGGTCATGATCGGTTGCACCGCTTCCCCGCAGGGGGAAGCGTCCTTTCTTGGGGGCTTAAGGTGGGCTCAGCGCAGCAGGAACACGCGGAATACCGTGCGGTCGAACCAGCTGTAGCCGAGGTCGATCGTGGGCAGCATGCCGAGCGACATGAGGATGCCGCACATCGCCCAGGCAAAGATCAGGAAAAACACGATCAGCGCCAGGAGCCCGAACACATGGCCTGCGCCCACGCCGCCCTGTTCCACGGAGGCCGGCGGCTGCGCGGCGGCGGCATAGCGCTGCTGCGCGCGCACAAGCGGGGAAGCCTGCGGCTCGACGGGCTGTTGCGCCGCCGCGCGGGGCGGTTCCACGTGGCGGTCCAGCCGTCGCGGCGTGCGCACCTCCTTCAGGATGTCGCTGCCGGTGTCGCCGCCCGCAATGCGCTGGATGCGGATCTCCTCGTTGGTGAGCAGGTCGATGCGCTGGTCGGTATCGATGGGACCGTCCGCGTCGAGCAGCTCGCGGTGGATGCGCAGAAAGACCTGCTTGACCACGGCGCGCGCCCGCGCGTCGTCCTGCAGGATCTCCTGCGCGGTGAGGTATACGTCGCGGCTGTACTCGCTGTACAGGCTGCGAAAGGCGTCGCGGTCGCCCCGGTGGATGCGCTCCTGGAGGCTGTCAGAGATCATGGGTATCGGGCTTCCTTTCGTGTCGAATCATACTATTTTATCATGAAGGCGGCAAAAAAGGAATATAGATACGGGAACAATCCCGTGCCGGCCATGGCGCCGGCACGCCGGGGGAGGCGGAGCGGATGTATCGGATCCGTTGGGGGCGTGTGCTGGCGCTTTCGTTGACGCTCGGGCTGCTGGTGCTGCTGGTGCGCGGCTGCGCCATGGCGCGGCGGGGCGGCGCGCAGGACGGGGCGGACGGGTTTGACATTGCTGTGCAGGCGGACAGGCCGGTGCGCGTGTATGACGGGCAGGCGGGGCGGACGGAGGAGCGGTCGCTCGAGACCTATCTGGTGGGCGTCGTCGCCGCCGAGATGCCCGCGTCGTTTCACGAGGAGGCGCTGCGTGCGCAGGCGGTGGCGGCGCGCACCTATACGATGTATCATGCGCTGCATGGGGGCTGTAACGCGCACGATGCGGACGTGTGCACGAGCAGCGCCTGCTGCCAGGCGTATGCCACGGACGACCAGCTGCGCGAGCGCTGGGGCGACGCGTATGCGGAAAACCTGGCGCGCGTGCAGGAGGCGGTGTTCTCCACGGCCGGGCTCGTGCTGCTGTATGACGGGGAGCCGATCGAGGCGCTGTATCACAGCGCGTCCGGCGGCTATACGGAGGATTCGGAAAACGTGTTTGCCAACGCCGTGCCGTATCTCAGGGCGGTCGAGAGCGCGGACGAGGTGGGCACCGCGCGCCTGTCGGGGCAGGTGACGCTCTCCTATGCCGACTTTTGCGACAAGGTCAACGAGGCGTATCCGGACGCCGGCCTGAAGCCGGACACGCTGGCCGGGCAGATCGAGGTCACGCAGCGTACGGACAGCGGGCGGGTGAACAGCATCCGGCTGGGCGGCGTGTCCGTCTCCGGCAAGGTGCTGCGCAAGCTGATTGGGCTGGATTCCACGCTGTTTACCGTCTCGCTGACGGGCGGCAACATCCGCTTTTACACGCGCGGCTTTGGCCACGGCGTGGGCATGAGCCAGACGGGCGCAAACGCAATGGGGATCGCGGGCAGCGACTACCGGGAAATCCTGCTGCACTACTATACCGGCACGACGATCGGCCCCATCCCGTGAGCCGTGGCGCGGCTATGGGCGCGGCGGGGGCACGCGGCGCACGAGCAGCGCCGCGAGCAGGCCGGTGGCGAGGCCGGCCGGGATGGACAATAGCCCCATCGGCGGCAGGTAGGCGAGCATGGCCGGCCCGGCCGCAACGCAGCCGACGGCGAGCTGGCCCATATTGAAGCAAAACGCGCCGGCGACGCTGAGGCCGGCGGTGCTCACGCGCCCCGCGCGCTGTGCGCCGAGCAGCGCGGCCATGGCGCCGAGCGCGAGCAGGCTGCCCGCGAGCGAATAGGGCAGCTGGGACGCGTTGCCGGCCACGAGCACGAACAGCAGGCAGCGCAGCAGCGTGACCAGCAGCGCGTCGGCGCGGCCGCGGCGCAGCAGCGCAAACAGCGTAAAGACGTTGGCGAGCCCGAGCCGCACCGGGACCATGGGCAGCACGGGCGGCAGCAGGCTTTCGAGCCACTGCGCGCACAGGGCCATGGCCGTCAGCAGCGCCAGTTCCGTCACGCGGCGGGTCGCCCCGCGCCGGTCAGTAGGTGAAGCCGTCAAGCGGATCCGCCTCCTCTCCGCCGCTGATGGAGACCGTTACGCCGTTGGGCAGGCACACGAGCGGCAGGCCGGGCCTGGCCTCGCCGTGCAGGCACAGCCCGTCGGGACAGTCGGCGTACGCCATGTGCGCCTGCCCGTCGCGGATCTCGATCACGTTGCCGCCGTCGGGCGTGACGATACGCGCGTCCTCGTCCAGCGGGCCGGTGTAGAGCACGGTTCCGCGTTGCGCGACGGTGGCGCGCGCGCCGTCGCCTCCCCGGCCCCAAAAGGCGAGCGGCAGCAGCGAAAGCGCCGCCACGGCGGCCAGGATCGCTATGTCCCATTTTTTCATACGGCGCCCTGCCTTGCTACAAAAGGATACTGCCCGGCACGGCGCGCGCCGCGCCGGGCGTGTCTATGATACCACATTCCGCGGCGGATGTGCTATACTGTTGCCATGGAACGGATCGACGATCTGCAATACCGGGGGCTCGTGCTCCTGCAGGACGACGCGCTGCCGTGCTTCACGGAGGACGCGGTGCTGCTCGTGCGGTTTTTGCGCCTGCGCCCGGAGGACCGCGTGATCGACATCGGCTGCGGCACGGGCGTGCTCAGCGTGCTCGGGGCGGCGCACACCGGCGCGTCGTTTACGGGCATCGACATCCAGCCCGCGCTCGTGTCGCTCGCGGCGCGCTCGGCCGCGCTTAACGGGCAGGCGATCGCGTTTGAAACGCTGGATGCGCGCGACGCCCCGGCCCGCTTCGGGCACGGCGCGTTCAGCGCGGCCGTGTGCAACCCGCCGTATTGCAGCGCCGGGTCGCCCAGCCCGGACGGCGCGCGCGCCGCCGCCCGCCACGACGCCGGCGGCACGCTCGAAACGATGCTGCGCGCGGCGTTCCTGCTGCTCAAAAACGGCGGCCGGCTGTTCCTGTGCTATCCGGCGCGGGAGCTCGTGTCGATCGCCTGCGCCCTGCGCGCACACCGGCTGGAACCCAAGCGGCTCCGGCTCGTGGCGCAGACGGACGCGCACCCGCCGTATCTGGCGCTCCTCGAGGCGAAAAAGGACGCGCATCCGGGCGTGGTCGTGGAACCGGCCCTGCTTTTGCATCCAAAAACAGAAAAAACATGAATCTCGGAAAAACGCGCATACTAACCTCCAAACCAATGCCGTGAACGCAAGAGCGGCAAATCAGTTAGGAGGATCTTTCAACATGTACAAAAAAGGTATGCTCGTGTTTGCCGCCGTGTTGCTTGCGGCCACCATCGTCGGCTGCCAGTGTAACGGCAACATGACCAATCCGATCCCCAGCCCGCTGCAGACCGCGCGCCCGACGGCTACCATGTCGCCGGACGTCTCGACCTCGCCCGACCTGTCCGCTTCGCCGGGCGTGAGCGGCAGCCCCAACCCGGATACCAGCCCGAACGGCACTGACGCGGCCGTGATCCCGGACTTTGAGGAGGGCAAGGAGGTCGAGGCTGACACGGTGCCGGAGATCGTGGACGCGATCAAGGCGGAGTTTGCAAACGGTGAAATCCAGTCCATCAAGCACGCCACGCAGGACGACCGGCAGGTCTATGCGGTAGAGATCAAGACCGGCTCCACGAGCGAGATCGTGTACGTCCTGCCGGATGGCACGCTCGTGGAGAGCAGCGCCGCGGGCAGCGGCACGGGCGGCACGAACGACTGAGCGCCGCTGCCGGCGGGGGTTCCCCCAAAAAAGGGAAAACGGCATGACGCGGCGTCGTGCCGTTTTGCCGTTTTTGGGGTGGGGGAAGCGGCGCGTCAGTCTGCGCCCGGCAGCAGCAGCGACAGGTCGCCGATGAGGCACTGCACCGCGTCCGGCGCCAGGTGGTAGAGGATCTGTGTCCCCTGCTTTTCGAGCGTGACCAGCCCCGCGCTCAACAGCGCGCTCATGTGGTGGGACACGGTCGCGGCCGACAGCCCGGTGAGCGCGGACAGCTCCTTGCCGTAACGGGGCCGCTCGCGCAGCGTAAACAGGATGCGCAGGCGCTGCCGGTCGTCGAGGGCCTTGAGCGGGCGCAGCAGCCGTTCCGAGGCGTCCGCCTGCTGCCGGGCCGCCGTGTAGAGCTGCCAGAAGCAGCAGCCCACGTGTACCGTGAGCGGGTTTTCGGGGGAGGCGAGCTGTAGCGCGCTGAGCCCGCCCCAGGGGAAGGCCTGCGGAAACAGCTGCAGCCGCTCCCCGTCCAGGCGCAGGTGGCACAGCGCGTCCAGAGTCTCGCGCGGGCGGTCGCCCAGCGTTTCGCGCGTGAGGCGCATCGCCTCCGAAAAGGCCGGGCGCAGCGCGTCCAGATGGCGGCGGTATGCGCGCGCGGGCACGTCGAGCAGGCGCGCCACGTCCGACAGCGCCTCGTCCGTGTGCCGGAACAGCCACAGCGCCATCCAGCGCGCGGCGGGCGACAGGTCCGGCCGCGCCTCCAGCAGGCCGATCAGCGCGGCTTCGGTCGGCGGCAGCGCGTCGTCCGGCGGCTCGTCGTCGTCGGCTCCGGGCAGTGTTGCGAGGGCCAGGCGGAAGCGCATGCGCGCGTCCGGCGCGCCGTCGTGTTGCGACAGGTACAGCGCGAGGATGCGCCCGGGCGCCTCGTCCATGCCGGCGGCCGCATCGAAATAGCGTGCCATGGCCGCTTCGTCCGACGTCCTGGCCGCGGCCAGCACGTCGGCCTGCACGCCGTCCAGCCGTGCGGCGAGCGTGCGCAGATCCGCTGTGACGTCCGCCGGCGGCGACAGCTTGCGGAGCATATCCTCCATCTGCGCGCCGGGCCGGGCCGGGCTCCCCTGCGCGCGCGCCTCCGAGAGCAGGTGCGCACAGTCCAGCAGGATCAGGGGTTCCGAATGGTAGCAGAGTTCCAGACGGCATGCCTCCTTTTGCATTTTTTATCATGATAGCACGGCGCCGTGCGGCGCGGCAAGCGTCAAACCTCGCGAAAGCCCCGGCAACGCGTGACGAGCAGCAGCAGCGCGACCGATACGCCGGAGAGGCTGAGGAAGATGGCCGGCACCGGCATGGCGGTAGCCAGCGCTGTGCACAGCAGCGAGCACAGCGGCATGGTCGAGTTGAGTACGGCATTGGTCAGGCCGGCGGTGCGCGCCATGTAGCCGCTGTCCACGTGTTCAAGGAATGAGGCGGAGAAGGCGGCGTTCAACACGCCGCCGTCCACCCCCATGACCAGCATGCCGCACAACAGCCCCGCGATCCGGCCTGCCGTGCCGAGGTGCGGCAACAGTCCGAGCGCGCAGTAGACGGTCGCGCTGAGCAGACCGGCCGCGGCGATCAGCTTGCTGCGCGAAAAGCGGGCCTGCAGCCGCGGCAGCAGCAGGGAGCCGAGGCCCATGGCCGCCGTGAGCGCAATGCCGCAGGCGGAGAGCATTTCCGGGCCCATGCCGAGCGCGTCGGCCACGTATACGGTCTGGAACGTGGAAAACGGCGTGGCGGCAAAGTTCAAGAATGCGCCCACGAGCATCAGCGCCCGGACGACCGGATGGCCGAGCGCATAGCGTGCGCCCGCCTGCAGGTCGGAAAGATAGCCCTGCAGGGTGGCCCTGGCCTCCGGCAGCGGTTCCTCATAGCGGATGAACGGCATGCACGCGGCGTAGAACAGGAAGGTGCCCGCGTCGATCAGCAGCGCCGCCGGCGAGCCGATCAGCGCGATCAGCCCGCCCGCGCACGCAAGGCCCACGAGCTCCGCCGCGCGGCTGATGCCCCCGCGCAGTGCCGCGCCGGCCGTATACAGCTCCGGCGGCAGCAGGAACTGGGACAGCGCGTTGCCGGCGGGCGACTCGATGGCCTCCACGATGGAGTTGAACAGCACCATGCCGATCAGCAGCCCCACGCTGAGCGCGTCCGACAGGAACAGCAGCGCCCCGGCGCACACGCAAAGGCCGCGCGCGGCGTTGCAAAGGGCGATGACCCGCGTCTTGCGCAGCCGCTCGCACACCGGCGCGACGAGCGGCTGCAGCAGCACGGTGGGCAGGAAATTGACGCTGAACACGAGCGCAATGAGCGCTGCGTCGCCCGTGATCTGGTAGACGAGCCAGGAAAAGGCGATCGCGTCCAGCGAGTCGCCAAAGCGGCTGACCGTGCCGGCCACGAGCGAGATCATGTAGTTGCGCTGGCGGAGCAGCGCGCGGTACCCATTGTTCGACAAGCGTAAAACAGCTCCTTTTACTGTCGTCACACGAAGGATACCACATTGTTCGACAGATGTCAATGCTTAAAGTTTGATGAAAATAAAAACCGCGCCGGCGGGCGCGGCAGGGGCGTGCAGGACCGGCGGCGTCACCGGCGGCCGGCCTGGCCGACGGACTTCCAGAAAAAGTCGCGGAACAGCCGCTGCAGCCGCGCGGCGAGCGCGAGGTCGCGGCCGCAGACGGGCGTGCCGTCGATCTCGACGATGCGTACGCCGTGCACGCTCGTGCTCGTGATGAGCAGCTCGTCGGCGTCCATGGCCTCCTGCACGGTGAATGCCTCCTCAAACACGGGAATGCCGTTTTCCTGCGCCAGCTGGAGGAAATGGTTGCGCGTCACGCCGGGGATGATCTTCCCGTCGGCGGGCGCGGTGCGCACCGCGCCGTCCTTGAGCATGAGCAGGTTGGCGGCAGTGCACTCGGTCACCACGCCGCCGCGGTGCAAAATGGCGTCCTGGCAGCCCGCGTCGAGCGCCGCCTGCGAGGCCAGCACGCCGGGGAGCAGGTTGAGCGACTTGATCCAGCAGCCGTCCCAGCGCTGGTCGGGCAGCGTGATGACCTTGCGGGGCGTGTCGATGTCCGCCAGCTCGTAGTGATAGGCGAACACCAGCAGGTTGGGCGTGGCGCCCGGGGCAAAGGCGTGTACGCGGGGCGCAGTGCCGCGCGTCACCTGGAAGTACATCTGGATCTCGTCCGCGTCGACGCGGCGGGCGCATTCCATGAGAATGTCGTACAGCTCCTGCCGCGGCATGGTGAACGGGATGCGGAGGGCGTCCAGGCTGTGGTACAGCCGGTCGAAGTGCTCGTCAATGGCAAACGGCACGTGCTGTTCCACGCGGATGGCCTCGTATGCGCCGTCTCCAAAGTACATGCCACGGTCGCATGCGGGCACTTGCAGCTCCATCATGGGCGCAAACACGCCGTTGTAATAGCCAATGTTGTCCATGAGTCGTTCCTTTCAAATTGACTTATTTCCGCTAATATTGTAGTATATACAGCAAGCGGAGGCAGGTATGCCATTGCCGTGTCGCAGTAGATACTACGACTATCATACACGCTTCGCTGGAGGGATGCAACCTTATGAGGAGATTTCACGCCGTGGCGATCGCGCTGTGCGCGCTCATCGCGCTGGCATGGCCTGCCGCGCTGGCGGAGGGCGAAATTGGCCTCACGGTGGACACCGTGACGGCGGAACCCGAGGGACAAGCCGTGGTCGCCGTCTCGGCCGCGGGGGCGGCCGGGCTGGATTCGCTGCAGTTTCGCGTGAATTACGATTCGGACGCGCTGCGCCTTGCTGCGGAACCGGCGGTGGGAGAGCCGTTTGCAGGCGGCCTGACCGCCGTGAATACGGATACGGCGGGGCTCGTCGTGTTTGCGTTTGCGAGCGCGGAGGGGCTCGCGGAGGACGGCGTGGCGCTCACGTTGACGTTTGACGTGCTGACGGAGACCGGCAGCGCGGTCGTGCTCACGGACGTGCTGGCCTCGACGGTCGATGCCGGGCTCGTGCAGCACAAGGCGTATGTGACGCTGGAAAATGGCGGCGTGGCCGTCGGTGAGGGCGGTCAGGTGCCGGAACCCGTCGTTACGCCCTGGCCGGTCGAGACGCCGACGCCGACCCCGACGCCGACGCCGACCCCGACCCCAACCCCGGTACCGACGGAGGCGCCGACCCCGGTGCCGACGCCTGCGCCCTGGACGCCGCAGGGCGGCGCGCAGGCGGATCTGCTTGTGCTCGGCTTAGGCGGGCTGTTGCTGGTAGCGCTGGTGGCGCTGCTCATCCTGCTGGCCGTGCGGCGTACAACGGCGAAGAAACACAAGAAGGGACAGGAGAAGAGACAGCCATGAAAAAGATTTGGATCTTATTGGCGGCTTTGCTGGCGCTGGGCCTCGTGGCCTGTGGCGCGCCGGCGCAGGACGGTGGAACGGCGCCGGAGGCGACGGCCACCGCGATGGAACAGCAACTGGTTGTGATGGATACGGAAGAGCAGGAGACGCCCGAACCCGCGCCGACGCAGGAGCCTACGCCGGAGCCGAAGGTGGAGCGCTCCAACACGTCCGGCAAGGTGCTGGATGGGACGGAACGGTATCAGCCGGTCATCGTTTCCATTGAAAATGCAACCGGCGCGCGCCCGCAGACCGGGCTTATGAATGCGGACATCGTGTATGAAACGCTCGTGGAGTCGAACATCACGCGCTTCCAGGCGCTGTTTTCGGACGATGTGCCGAGCTATGTCGGACCGGTGCGTTCGGCGCGCTACTATTGCGTCGATCTGCAGCGCGAGTGGAACGGCATGTATGCGCACATTGGATATACGGGGCTTTCAGGGGCGTATGCGCGCAGCTGGAGCGACTGCGCCATCCACATCAGCGGCGGCGAATGGTTCTACCGCATCGAGCAGAAGGGCGTGTCGAACGAGCACACCATGTATCTGCACCTGCGGGACCTGATTGCAGACGAATACGGCGACCATGTGCCAAACCGGGACGAGCGGTTCCTGTTTGACGAGGGCGTGACGTATGAGGGCGCGCAGCGCGTAAGCCGCGTGGAGGTGCCCTTCACGCAGAAGACCGACATCTACTATACGTATGACGAGGCCACCGGGCGCATGCTCCGCTATCAGGACGGGGAGGCGTTCATGACCCGTACGCCCACTGAGGACGGCAAATACGAGAGCGAGCAGGTGGCGGTGACCAACCTGATCATCCAGCATTGCGAGCACGGCTATGTGCCTGCGTCTGCCCAGCCGGGCGAGAACAAGGGCCGCCGCTCCATCGAGCTCACCGGCAGCGGCGCGTGCGAGTATATCGTCAACGGCCAGCTGCTGACGGGCACCTGGGAGCGGGAAACGCTGGACGACATTACGCGCTATTATCTGGACGATGGCACGCTTGTGACGCTCGAGGCGGGCAATACCTGGATCGAGATCATTCCCGGCACGGCGGAGATCGTGGTTTCCTAAGCGCGGGGCGCAATCTGATGAAAATGGAAACGGCCGGAGGGCAGCTGCCCTCCGGCCGTGCGTTTGCGGCGTCCCCGCTTGCGTATGCCTGGCGCTCCCGTGCGCCTGCTGCCTGGCTGGCGCAGGCGCCGTCAGCCTTCCGAGGCCGCGGGCGACCAGCCGGTAACCTGCATCTTCTTTTGCAGGATGCGCGTCACGCTCTCGTCGATGCGCGCTTCGCTCAGCGTGCCGTCGGCGGCCGCCTGATAGAGCGCCTCCATGATCTCGCGCTGCCAGCCGTGCTGCGGGCCGCAGAGGATCAGGTCGCCCCCGGCGAGCAGGAAGCGGACGGCAGCCTCGCCCGCGGCGCACTGCGCGGTCAGCCCGCCCATGCGGAAGTCGTCGCTCATGACGACGCCGTCAAATCCCAGCTCGTCGCGCAGCAGACCGGTCATGATGGCGGGCGACAGCGTGGCGATGTTGTCCGCGTCGAGCGCCGGGTAGAGGATGTGCGCCACGAGCACGACGTCCACCCCTGCGTCGACCGCAGCGGCAAAGGGTACCAGGTCATATCCGCGCAGCGACTCGGCGGATGCGTTGACGACCGGCGTGCTCTGGTGAGAATCGGCCGTCGTGCCGCCGTGCCCCGGGAAGTGTTTGGCCGTGGAGAGGCAACCGGCGTCGTGCAGCGCTTCGATGATGGCCGTGCCGATGTTGGATACCACGTCGGGGTCGCTGCTGATGATGCGCGTGCCGAGGAACGTGTCCATCGGGTCGGGCGCGACGTCCAGCACGGGCGCCAGGTTCATCTGGATGCCGGTGTCGAGCAGCGTGCGGCCAATTTTCAAAAACTGGTCGTAAGCGGCGTCGCGATCGTTGTTCCGGCCGAGCGTGCGCGCGGAGGACGGCCACTTGTCCCACGTAAAGCGCACGACCTCGCCGCCCTCCACGTCGATGCCGATGAGGAGCGGCGGCTCGCCGGTGCGCTGCGTCTGTAACCAGTCGGTCAGGCGTGCGGCGCGCGCAAACCCGCCATCCGAAGTGCTGCGGTCAATGTTGGCGCCGTAGAGCACGACGTTGCCGACGCGATAGGTCTGGAGGATGTCCAAAAATTCGTCGCTCATGCTGCTCGTGCCGGAGCCGCCAAACATGACCAGCTGGCCGAGCTTTTCCTCGGTGGACATGCCGGCGATGTAGGCGGCGAGCCGGTCCGCTTCGGTGACGGGCGCAGGCGTGGGCGAAGGCGATGACGTGGGCGTCGGCGAGGGGGTGGCCGCCGGCGTGGGCGCTACAGTGGGCGCGGCGGAGAGCGTGGGGGGGGGCTGCGGCGCAATGGCGGGCGTGGACAACTTGCCCACCAGCCACACGGCGCCGCCAATGAGCAGGCCCGCAAGGCACAGCGTCAGGATCATCCATTTGAGCGATTTTTGCAACATATGTCCGCCACTTCCCCGATAGCCGGCGCCGCGCACATGGCCGGGCGCCGGCGGATGTGCAATTATTATAAAAAAGAACGTCGCGTTTTTCAACTGTCAGTGCATGGAAGCCTGGGAGACGCGCCGGCATGCGGACGGTGGGGGCGTCGGCCGAAAAGCGTGCGGAGGCCGGGCAGACGGCGGACGGAAGGACGTTTCGCGTTGGCGCGCCGGGGCCATGGCGGCGCATGGCGGCGACAACAATTTCGGTAGCGATGAAAAAACTCTTGCCAAAAGCGCCTGCATGCTGTAAAATAAATGCGCTTGGGGATGTAGCCCAGCAGGTTAGAGCGCTTCGCTCACATCGAAGAGGTCGGGGGTTCGAGCCCCTCCATCCCCACCATCAATAACGACGAAAAGCCCTGAAAAGCTCCATTTTATTTGGGGCTTTTCGTCTTTTCCGTAATAAATGGCTTCATCGATTGTCCGGCCAATCAGAGCGCGTTTTTCGTGCCGGACTTCTTCTGTTCCCTGCCCGCGGCCTGTTTGCGCCCGCTGTTTTTCCCGCCCCGGTTTCCCTGTCCCCGTTTTTCCGGCGCGCCCGCCGGAAAAACGGGGAAAACGGGCGGGGGCGGCCTTGCGGGGGGAGCGGGGGGCGTGATATAATGGGACAACGATTGTGGGACAGGGGACTTGACGATGGCCGGGGCGCGCGGGATAATGTTCAGGCAGGCAGGCAGGCAGGCAGGCAGGCAGGCAGGCAGGCAGGCAGGCAGGCAGGCAGGCAAACCGCGTCCGTCGGGGCTGGCGGACGGCAAAACGGAACACGGCAAATACAGGCAGGCATGGCATGCCCGGCGACGGGCGGGCATGCCTGTTTTTGTTGCGAATGACGAGGGAAGGAGCAGGCTGATGCGGAAGAGGAAGTGGGGCGCGGCGCTGCTGTGCGCGGCGCTGCTTGCGGGGCTGCTGCCGGCTGCGGCGCAGGCGGAGGGCGTAACGATTGACGAAACCAACTTTCCGGACGCGGCGTTCCGGGAGTATGTAGAAAGAGTCTGTGACTCGGACGGGAACAAAGTCCTGTCTGCGGGGGAGATCGGCAATGTAGATAGTATTTTTCTCTACGGATGGACCACAGTTTCAAAGATCACAAGCCTGAAGGGCATCGAATACTTCACGGCGCTGACGAAGTTGTACTGCGCCAACAACGCGCTGACGGAACTGGACGTGTCGCAGAACACGGCGCTGACGGATTTGAACTGCTCCGAAAACGAGCTGACGGAGCTGGACGTGACGAAGAACACGGCGCTGACGGAGTTGCGATGCTCCGACAACGAGCTGACGGCGCTGAACGTGTCGCAGAACACGGCGCTGACGGATTTGAACTGCTCCTACAACGCGCTGACGGCGCTGGACGTGTCGCAGAACACGGCGCTGACGTATTTGGGCTGCTACTCCAACGAGCTGACGGCGCTGGACGTGTCGAAGAACACGGCGCTGACGGATTTGAGCTGCTACTCCAACGAGCTGACGGCGCTGGACGTGTCGCAGAACACGGCGCTGACGAGGTTGGACTGCTCCGACACCGCGCTGACGGAGCTGGACGTGTCGAAGAACACGGAGCTGGAGCATCTGTGGTGCAACGACAACGCGCTGACGGCGCTGGACGTGTCGAAGAACACGGCGCTGACGAGGTTGTACTGCTACAACAACGCGCTGACGGCGCTGGACGTGACGCAGAACACGGCGCTGGACAGGTTGGACTGCTCCAACAACGCGCTGACGGCGCTGGACGTGACGAAGAACACGAAACTGACGTATTTGGACTGCTCCGGCCAGCAGGCGGCGGAGACGCGCGTCCTGCAGCAGGCGGACGGGAGCGGGCGCGCCGACCTGTCCAGCCTGGTGCCGGGATGGTCGAGGGCGCAAGGCGTGCAGGTGCAGGGCGGGACGCTGGAGGCGGACGGCAGCACGGTCGTGTGGGACGGGAAGACCTCCCCGGTGACGGTGTCCTATGCCTATCGGACGGGCTATCGCGACGTGACCCTGGATGCTACGCTGAACCTGTTCTTTGACAGCGGTAGTCGGCCGGTATTCACGCAGCCTGCGGGGGCGCAGACGGTGACGGTGGCGGCGGGGCAGACGGGCACGCTGCGCGCGGCCGCCACGGACGCGTTGGTGTACCAGTGGTACGTGAACCGGAACGACGGGGCGGGGTATGTGGCCGTCTCCGGCGCGACGGGCGCGACCTACACCACGGGCGCGGCGACGGTGGAAAACGACGGGTACACGTATTATTGCGAGGCGGCGAACGCGTTTGGCACGACGAGCAGCCCGGTGTTCACGCTGCGGGTGACGGCGGAGCCGGAGCCGGTACCCGAAACGGGCGACGGGAGCGACCCGGCGCTGTGGCTCACGCTGGCGCTGGCGAGCCTCTGCGGGCTGGGCGCGCTGACCTTCGGCAGACGGCGCGGCGCGGCGCGGCGGTAACGCCGCAGCCGCCACAGCCGGTAACGGCCGACGGCCGCCCGGCAGGCATCTCAAAAAAAACGGCACGGCGCAGAGGGGGAACCCTCTGCGCCGTTGGATTGTCCGCGGCCTTTTCCACCTTTCGGCCCGCCCATCAGCGCGGTCTCTCCCCGCGCCCGCCGGGGCGTGGTTTTTGCGTTCTGTGGGACGGCTTTGCGGTGGCCTTTTCCTGCGCCCGCCGGGGCGCGGTTTTTGCGTTCTACGGGGCGGCTTTGCGGCGGCGTCCGCGCCGCCTGCGGCGTGCGCGCCCCGGCGCCCGCCTTCCGGCCCGCCCGTCAGCGGTGGAAGAACGCGAGCGCGATGGCGCCCGGGCCGGCGTGCGTGCCGATCGTGCCGCCGATGGTGTGGCAGGGCAGCGAGCCGGCGTCGGCGTGCGCCTGCCAGAGCGCGGCGCTGTCGTGGATGTACTTTTGCAGCAGCGCGTCACTCAGGCCCGTATAGCCCAGCGTGTAGGGCATGGAAAAGTCGATGCCGCCGGACCGGGACACCTGTTCGGTGAGCAGGTTGTTGCTGTTGCGCGAGCCGCGCGCCCGGCCAAGCACGACCACCTCGCCGCGCTCGATGGCGATGACGGGCTTGATGGCCAGCATGCCGCCCACGAACCCGACCGTGCGGGACAGCCGCCCGCCGCGCACGAGGTACTCGAGCGTGTCGAGCAGCGCGATGACGCGGATGTCGCGCTTGCGCGCTTCCAGCTGCGCGGCGATCTCCGCCGCCGGCAGCCCCTCGTCGAGCAGGCGCAGCGCATATTCGACCAGCACGCGCTCGCCGATGCTGGCGGACTCGCTGTCCACCGCATACACGCCCTCGCCGCAGGCCTCGGCGGCGAGACGGGCGCTCTGGCACGTGCCGGACAGTTTGGACGAGATCGTGATGGCGACGACCTCCTCGCCCGCTTCACGCGCGGCGCGGAACGCCTGTTCAAAGTCGAACGGCGCGATCTGGCTCGTGGTGGGCAGCGCATCGCTCTCCACGAGCTTTTCGTAAAAGGCCCGGTGCGTGAGCGTGACGCCGTCGAGATAGGCGTCGTCGCCAAAGGTGACCGTCATGGGGAGTACGGTCAGTTCCGGGCGGGTTGCGGCCATGTCGGATGCAGAGTCGGTGAGAATGTGTACGCGGCGGTTCATGGTTCCTCCTGTCTGGCTGCCGCGGCTTCCGCGCGCAGCAGCATGTCGAGATTTTGTGCAATGGTGTGGAGAGAGCGGTACATGGCCTCCCGTTCCCCGTCCGGGATGTCCCCGCCGATGCGCTGCACGAGCGCTTCCACCCGCGCGTCGATCCTGGCGGCCACGGCGCGCCCCTGCTCCGTCAGAGTGGCGGGCGCGCGGTAGCGGCGGCCCTGCGGCGGGTCCGCATACCGGACAAACCCCTCGTGCTCGAGCGCGGCCAGCACGCGCGACACGGCGGCACGGTCGACCGACAGGTGACGGCAAAGCGCCGCGGCCGTCAGCCCTTCCGGGTGACGCGCCAGGCAGAACAGGCACATGACGTGCGGCCCTTTCAGCCCGAACTCCCGCATCTCGAGGCTCTTGAGCCGCAGGATGTCCTTCTGGATCTGCGAGATGGAGAGCAAAAACGTCTCAAACCGTTTCAACATGTCCCCGTCGCCCCTGCCGGGCGCTCCTTTCCCGTTTGCTCAGCGGTATTATACCGGCAAGATATTGATTTGTCAACATCTTGCGGCCGGCCTGACGCGGCCCGCGTCGGCGGCACCGCACGGCCCACGGCACGGCGCTACGCCGCGGCCCACGGCCGCCGTCCCGCCACGCCCCGCCGCGGTCGCCGCGCGGCGACAACAAGTTATAATCTGTTCATTTGCTTCACAGGCGGGAATATGCTATCATAGTAGCGGCGCCCGGCAGCGTCTGGCGGACCGGGCGGAAGGCAAGGAGTGAATGGCATGGCGGCAAAATCCGGACGGGAGTTGGACCACGGCGCGCAGGGCATCCGCGTGGCGCGGCGCACGTTGACATACATCGTGCGCGTCCTGCTGATGATCGTCGTTGGCTGCATGGTGTGCGTGCTCGCCTTTTTGACGGCGGAGCGCACGAGCAATCTGTACATCCTGTCCACGGAAGGCATGTCGCTGCGCGCGTCGTACATCCTGGGGGAGGATACCGAGATGCGCGATCTGGAGGAATATTTCCTGCTCGCGTTCCTTTCGGAAGACGCGGCGCTGACGGCTGACGCATACGCGGATTACAGCATCACCAGCTACGATTATGATTTGACCATTGAAAACATCTCCGTGCTGCCCTGGACGGCGACGGCCACCGTCACGGCGGTGGAGACGGTGACGGTGAAGGGCAGTTATGACAGCGAAAAACTGCTGGAGGGCGAGACGCAGGCGGACCATCCGCTGCCGGATTGGCCTGTGCGGCGCTATCGCATCCGGTTTGTGAACACCGGCTCGCGTTGGTACATCGCGGCGCTGGATCTGGTGGAGGAAAATCCGGAGGTGGAGCCGCTGCGCACGCCCGACCCGAACCTGACCCCGCGGCCGATGGCTACGCCGACGCCGACGCCGACGCCGGCGGCAACGGTGCTGCCTTGAGTGCATTTCCGTTTCGACAAGCGAATGAACCGCCCGTGTTCCTCGCCCCGATGGCGGGGTTTTCTGACGTGGCGTTCCGGCTGCTGTGCCGCGAACAGGGGTGCGACTGGACGGTGACGGAGATGGTCAGCGCCAAGGGGCTGCTCTATGGCAGTGACCGCACCGCGCAGCTGCTGCGCACCGCTCCGGCGGAGGGCGCGGTGGTCATGCAGCTGTTTGGGCGCGAGCCGGCGCTGCTGGCGGAGGCCGCGCGCCGGATCGAAGGGGAGCATGGGGCGGCGCTGGCGGCGATCGACCTGAACTTTGGCTGCCCCGCGCCCAAGATCGCGGGCAACGGCGAGGGCAGCGCGTTGCTGCTCGAACCGGCGCTTTGCGGCCGGATCGTTGCGGCGGTGGCGGCGGCGGTGCGCGTGCCGGTGACGGTCAAGCTGCGCAAGGGATATGACGCCGCCCATGTCAACGCCGTGGAGGTAGCGCGCATCTGCGAAGGAGAAGGCGCTTCGCTCGTCACCGTGCACGGCCGCACGCGGGAACAGCGGTATACGGGGCACGCGGACTGGGCGTGCATCGCGGCGGTGCGCGCCGCTGTGGCCGTGCCGGTCGTCGGCAATGGCGACGTGCGCTCGGGCGCGGACGCGCTGCGCCTGCTGCGGGAGACGGGGTGCGCCGGCGTCATGGTGGGTCGCGGCGCGCTGGGCAACCCCTGGATCTTTGCCGAGATCCGCGCCGCGCTGTCCGGCAGGCCGTACACGCCCCCGGACGACGCGGCGCGCATGCAGATGGCGCTGCGCCATGCGCGCATGACGGTGGAGGAGAAGGGCGCCCATGGCGTGATCGAGCTGCGCAAGCACCTCGCGCGGTACCTGTCCGGCCGGCGGGACGCGGCGGCGCTGCGCGCGCGGCTGAACACGGCGTCCACGTTGGGACAAATTGAGGAAATACTGCTTGACACTTGCGGCGCGCGTTAATATAATTAGGAAGCGCTTTTGTGCGCAGACCGCTCTTTTTGGTGAAAAAGCGCGGGAATCGTGCCGTTTTTTGGCACATTTTGGCCGGCATTGCCCGGCTGTGGAAAGGAGAACCCGATATGGCAGAGATTTGGCTGACCTCAGAGGAGATTAAAAAACGGGAGGAGCGGCTGGAGTATCTCAAGGGGCCGCGCCGCCTGGAGATTGCAGAGCAGCTCAAGATTGCGCGCGCCTTTGGCGACCTGTCGGAGAATGCGGAGTACGACGCAGCCAAGAACGAGCAGGCCAAGAACGAATATGACATCGTCCAGCTCGAGAACGAGCTGCGCAACGCCAAGGTCATCGACGAAACGACGATCGACACGAGCGTCGTAGGCGTGGGCGCGGTCGTTCAGCTCAAGAACGCCGAGAACGGCATGGAGCTTTCGTTCCAGATCGTGGGTTCCGCGGAGACGGATCCGGCGCAGGGCAAGATTTCCAACGAATCGCCGGTCGGCAAGGCGCTGCTCGGCCATCGTGCGGGGGACGCGGTGGACGTGACCACCCCGGCGGGCGTGATGCACTTTATGATTCAGTCCATCGGCCGGTAAGCCGGCGGAACGGGGGCGAACGCCCCCATTTTTTACAGTTTCAGAACAGGAGTAAAGAAGTCTCATGGAACAACAACCGCCCATTGAACGGGAGACGACGGGAGAGCAGCTGTCCGAATTGCTGCAGATCCGCCGCGACAAGCTGGCCGCGCTGCAGCGCGCCGGGCAGGACCCCTACCAGATTACGACCTTTGCCCAGACCCATCACAGCGACGAGATCAAGGCGCAGTTTGCGGCGCTCGCCGGGCAGCGGGTCAGCGTGGCCGGCCGCATGATGTCCAAGCGCATCATGGGCAAGGCGAGCTTTGCGCACGTGCTGGACGGCCGGGGGGACATCCAGGTGTATGTCAAGCGCGACGACGTGGGCGAGGAGGCCTATGCGGCGTTTAAGACCTATGACATTGGCGACCTGATCGGCGTTTCCGGCACGGTGTTCGAGACCCGAACGGGGGAAATTTCGATACACGTGGAGCAGCTTACGCTGCTGTCCAAGTCGCTCCGGCCGCTGCCGGAGAAATTCCACGGGCTGAAGGATATGGACCTGCGCTACCGGCAGCGCTTTGTGGACCTGATCGTCAACCCTGAAGTGCGCGACACGTTCCGCAAGCGCAGCCGCATCATTGCGGAGATCCGCAACCGCATGGACGCGCAGGGCTTCATCGAGGTGGAGACGCCCGTGCTCAGCACCACGGCCAGCGGCGCGTCGGCGCGCCCGTTCGTGACGCACCACAACACGCTGGATCTGGACATGTACCTGCGCATCGCCACGGAGCTGCCGCTCAAGGAGTGCATTGTGGGCGGGCTGGAGCGCGTCTATGAGATTGGCCGGCTGTTCCGCAACGAGGGCATGGACGCCATGCACAACCCGGAGTTTACCACCATCGAGGCGTACCAGGCGTATACCGACTACAATGGCATGATGGCGCTTGCGGAGGACCTGTTTTCGCACTGCGCGCTGGCCGTCCACGGCACGACGAAGATCACCTATCAGGGCATGGAGATCGACCTCACGCCGCCGTTTGCGCGCCTGACGATGAACGAAGCGGTCGTACAGTTTACCGGCGCAGACTTCCTCGCCTGCGAGACGGACGAGGCCGCGCGCGCCCTGGCCGCGCAGATCGGCCTGGAGCTTGCGGACAAGACCGCCACGCGCGGCAAGGCGCTCGTGGAGGCGTTCGAGGCGTTCGTGGAGGAGAAGCTCATCCAGCCCACGTTCATCCTGGACTATCCGGTGGAGGTGTCGCCGCTGACCAAGCGCAAGCCGTCCGCGCCGTATCTGACGGAGCGGTTTGAACTGTTCATTGGCGGGCACGAGTATGCCAACGCGTATTCCGAGCTGAACGACCCCATCGACCAGCGCGGGCGCTTTGTGCAGCAGGCGCTGGAGCGGCAAAAGGGCGACGACGAGGCCATGATGATCGACGAGGACTTCTGCCTCTCTCTCGAATACGGCATGCCGCCGACGGGTGGCATCGGCATCGGCATCGACCGCATGGTCATGCTGCTCACAGACGCGGCTACCATCCGCGACGTGCTGCTGTTCCCGACGATGAAGCCGCTGGACAGCGACAGGAAAAGTGCAAAACCGGAAAACGCCGCAAACAAAGGCGTGATTGCCAGCGCGCAAACCCAGGTCGAAATTGCGGTCAAGGACGAACCCATCGACTTTTCCAAGGTCGAAATCGAACCCTTATTCCAGGATTTCGTGGATTTTGAGACGTTTTCAAAGTCCGATTTCAGAGCGGTCAAGGTGCTCGCCTGCGAGGCGGTGCCGAAGTCCAAGAAGCTGTTAAAATTCACGCTGGACGACGGCACGGGCCAGCCCAGGACGATATTGAGCGGCATCCACGCCTACTATGAGCCGGAAGAGCTGGTCGGCAAGACGTGTATTGCCATTACCAATCTGCCGCCCAGGGCGATGATGGGCATCGAGTCCTGCGGCATGCTGATCAGCGCGCTCCACACCGAGGCGGGCGAAGAACGGCTGCATCTTTTGATGGTGGATGACCACATTCCGGCCGGGGCCAAGCTGTACTGATTGCCCCTAAAGAAGGACGATTGCCTTTGGCGCGCCAGCCTGGGCCGGCGGAGCAACACGGAGTCAAAACAGGCGTGCCGTGGCGGTTTAGCCCTGCGGAATTGGTTCTGCAGGGCTATTGATTCATGATGACGGGAGAGCGGATCATGACAGATGTGATGCTGTGTCCCCTGGAGCAGGAGGATCGGGAACAATTTATTTTGGACAATCAGGAAGCGTTCCGATATGGAGCGCTGGAGGAATTTGGCCTGCGGGATGACCATTTCGAGGAAGAGGGGGAAATCATCTCCCGCAAGACCATAGAGCGCGCCATCGATGGCGGACTTGCGTTTCGAATCATGCATAACGGCCGGAAAGCAGGCGGCCTTGTAGTAAGGGTGGATGGCGCAAGGGGCGATCTTGAACTCCTCTTTGTTGCTCCAAATGTCCATGGCCAGGGGATTGGGTATGCGGCATGGCGCGCCGTGGAGGCGCACTATCCGCAGGTGGCAGTATGGGAGACATATACGCCGTATTTTGAAAAGAGGAATATCCATTTCTATGTGAACCGCTGCGGGTTCCATATCGTCGAATTTTTCAACGAAAAACACCTGGATCCACATGACCCGCATCCCCGAAACGGGGGTACCTTCGATGGGATGTTCCGATTTGAGAAAGTGATGTGGAACCCCACGGCATCCAACCGGCCCGGTGAAACATGACGGGGATACAAATACAAACGACGCAAACGACGGGGATTGCCGATCCCGGACAGCGCCGTAAAGGCAGCGTCATGGATGGGGCGGTAAAAATTCCAGAAAAATAAAAAATAGGTGTTGACAATTACCGGCGAGTTTGCTATACTACAAAAGCTGCCGGCGAGCGGGGGACCGCGGGGCGGCGGCGAGGAGCACCTTGAAAACTATACAGTGCATCAAAGAACAAGCCAGCCGCTCACCGGAAGGTGAGCGGAGAAACGCAAAGACGAAGAGACGACCAAGCGAAGGAAAGTGAGCTACGGCTGGAGACAGCCGATAGAGATTGAACTCAAGAGTTTGATCCTGGCTCAGGACGAACGCTGGCGGCGTGCCTAACACAT
>OLGD01001215.1_pt1 | contig 41336 bp, 30 predicted proteins | sample 1605311 | NCBI WGS metagenome assembly OLGD01 (sample SAMEA3888917, study PRJEB22519) | human gut metagenome | biome: human gut; feature: human-associated habitat; material: faeces | place: Denmark | collected 2010
ATATATCGCATTAAGTATTTAACAACTATATCTACTGCAATTCCAACATATTATCGAAAGATATGAGTCATTTCTTCCACATCTTTCGAATATAAATGAAAAGCAAATTAGCAAAATTATCGTTGGGTACGATATAGCATTGCTACAATTTGAGCACGATTACAGTCCATATCCGGCTCGAATTTTCCATTGCCTGTACCGACTGTGATACCGTTCTTCGTCGCCCATGATACAGCCTTAAAGTAATAATCATTACTATTTACATCATTGAAAACGTCTTCTCCGGTTTCAAACGGTGATCCTGCCTCACGATATAGGAACGCAACCGTCTGTCCTCGAGTTACATTTTCATTTGGTGAGAATGTTGTATCGCTTGTACCGACTGTGACACCTTTTTCAACAGCCCAAAGAATTGCTTTATAATAATATGCACTGTTATCCACATCGCTGAAATCACACTTCGTAATCTTTGGTTCCGGACTACCTGCTACTCGCCATAGGAAAGTCACCATCTGTGTGCGTGTGCAAATCACATCAGGACTGAAAGTATCTTTTCCACTACCTTCTGTTATGTTATTCTTAACTGCCCACTGAACGGCATCAAAGTACCAGTCACCCTTCTTTACATCTTTAAACTCGATTGATTTTTCAATTTCTGTTACAACATCTTTCGCTATCTCAGTGTCAAACTTAGCCGAAACCGTTACATTGCTAGATGGCATAATGAAAGTATAAGTGCCATCAGACTGATTTGTAACTGCAATTTCTTTATCATTACTATCTTTGACTATTACAGAATTCAATACATAACCATTGTTAGGCTTTACAATGACTGACACTTTCTTACCATTTGAAGCACGGCTTGGATTGACTGAAAGAGAACCATTTGTAATCTCTGGTGACACTTTGATATTATATGTAGAACTACCAGAGCCCCCCGAACCGCCTGAACTTGGCTTTCTGGTTACTACAGGTATGGCATTCTCTGTAAATGTCCATACACCGGTAAACTTTACTGTTGTTCCTTCTACTGTTGCAGTCCATCCACTGAATGACCATTTGCCACTCCTGCTGTTCTTCTCAGCTGTTGATGTTGAGTTCTCATCATATTTCTGATTTTTTACCGCCTCTTTGGCTTTTTCTATGTTTTCGTACTTTGTATCATCTTTAGGCACTGTTACATCTGTTGGATAATCGCTTCCCCAATCATAAACTACGGTGTATTTGACAGATTCCTTAACATGAATAATTGCCATAGAGCTTGTGACACTGGCAGTTTTTTTACCTGTTGCATCTGCCTTGGTGTTAGTAGCAATTACATAATAGTAATAGGTTCCCTCTTTGCTCGTATCCGGCACAAATGTCTCGCCGTTCTGACCGTCTATAGCTGTTCCGTTGAAGTTGTCTGCCTTATCAGATTTATACCACTGATAAGATAGTACACCATTATCACTGACAGTAGCCTTGCCGTCCAATGCTGTAGCTTTATCACCAATCTTATATTCGTCACTCACCAATTTAATGTTGGTCGGAGTATCCGCATCTACCACCGGTGCATCCGGAGTAAACGTCCACATACCATTAAACTTAACTGTTGTTCCTATCAATGTTGCAATCCAACCTGAGAACTTCCAAGTTCCACTCTTGCCGTCTTTCTCAGCTGTCGAGGTTGATAAACTTGTATACTTGCCATCCATTGCAGCTTTAGCATCTTCCTCGCTCTTATATGTCTTACTGTCAACCGGCAACATTTCACCAGTCGGGAAATCAGTACCCCAGTCATATGTAACAGTATAAGTAATAATTGGGGTTGCTGTAAATGTCCATGCACCAGTAAACTTTACTGTTGTTCCTTCTACTGTTGCAGTCCAACCGCTAAATGTCCACGTACCGTCTTTGTCATTCTTCTTAACTGTAGACGTTGAGTTTTCATCATACTTCTGATTCTTTACCGATTCTTTTGCATTTTCGATACTGTCGTATTTTGTATTATCTGTAGGCAATGTCGTGTCTGTCGGAAAATCTGTTCCCCAGTCATACTCCACTTTATATTCAACAGGTAGTTTGCCAGATGGATCCTCATAATAGCAAATAATGTTCAGACCATCATCACCAACAATCTTTCCCAAACCTTCTGCCTTAACAAATTTGTATCCATACAGCTCCCCAGGCGGTTCAATATCCATCTTTGTACCAATCGGAACAGGGATTACAGCAGTCTGTGTATTTGGAACTGCGTTGCTATCCTCAAGCTGATAGCTAATTGTAACATTTGCATAATTCTGTGTCTCTGTGTTATCATCAGCCAAAGTTTTACCCATTTTGTCTATTACTGAAAACTTAATAGTGTCCCCATCCTTCAAGTCTGCATTTTCCGGAATCTTATATATAAGAGAGCAATTCATAAGACCTGAATCAAATTCCGTACCACTATAGTTTCTCATCCCCTTGATGTAGAAGTTTTCCTTTTCATCCCAGACAGGAACGGTAAAAGTTTGCTCCTTTAAAATTTCCTCACCATTTTCTGTGACGGCCCTTGTCCCATCCTCATGTTCCACCCACAGTTGTAGTGTAATCTCTCGTTCTTCAATACCCGAGAGATTCTGAGCGATTGTCCTTAGTTCAACCTCCTGACCTTTCATATCTTTGGTAAACTTATTTTTGCTTGTTCCACTCAAAAGACGTTGTGCCCGATCGCTCGCATAGGCCAAATATCCATAATATTCAGCTTCAGTATAAGCTGAATAATCCTCAAAAGGATTTTTGTAATTGCCGGTATACAACTTAACCTCCGGGATTGCTATATAGATGTCATCCGTATCTTTAATCAACTGGCTCATGACTTTAAATCCCTGCAACTGGCACACATCACACAGTTCCTGATTTTGCGTCCTCATCATACACTGCCAGCTAGAATTAACCATGTTACTTGAGTTCGAAGTATTACTATCGCGGCAGGTATATGTTTTTCGAAAGCCTAGCATATCTTTCCATTTTATTGTTATAGGACTTTCCCTTAGCCCTGCTATATTTAACGACTGTTTATCTTGCTGTTCTGGCATTGTATATGCTCCACCATATGCATTATACTCATCGCCAAGATGTAGCAGACCATGGCCCAATTCGTGAGCCAAAGTATATTCAGATTGTATATTATCTACCGTTGCAGTAACATAATGTAGACCAACATCAAGATTATTCATTGATGCTCCTCCATATTGTCCACTGTTTACCAGTACAACGAACTGACTGATGTATTCATTGACATAATAATAAGGAGCATATTCGTCGCCTATTGTTATTTCATTAGGATTTGTTTTTTCTTTGATATGTGCATCGTGAATTTTTTCAATAAATGCAGGTCCAATACAACGTGTGAGAATCTGGTTTTTCAGCACACTCTTATAAAGTGATATCATTGGGCTTCTACTAGTTGTTGACATTGTTATATCAAAGAATGTGTTTTCACTGGCAAACCCACTGGTCTTTGATGCCGTGCAGAGAGCATAAACATTGAATCTATCTGCCATACTACGGTAAGGCTCATGTTTCAAAACACCTGCCCATATTCGCTTAACATCATTTATAAACTTCTGCTGCTGATCTTTAGTGTAGCCCTCACCACAAATGACGATAACCATGTTTTCCAAATCGCTACGTGTCTTTTGAATCACTTGCACTGGTATGGTCGAGTTTGCATACTCGCCATCCGATGAGTACCATGGGCCAAGATTTAGTTGAATACTCTGATCTGTATCAATATCCCAGTCTCCATCTCCACCTTCCTCATCAGGTCCTGAAATACTAATGTCATCTCCGGGTTTATCTGCAGCATCACCGACATAGGGTGAATTCACTTCGCCATTTCCTTCCGAAACGATATAATAATCTGTATCGAGATAGAATGCAGGACGAACACCGATATGTCCAAAGTACGGTGCAACACGATAAATATTTCCATCAGTTTCCACATACCTCATATCATGATTACAATCCGTAATCGGAGTACGTAGCCAATATGACCACCTGATCCCATCCTTATTCTTCGCAAGATAGTAATTTCCCAGTATGTTACTGTTATTATAAATTGTGTTTAGTTGTTTAACATCAGGCAAAAACACCTTGTCTATAATATTTTCATAATACGCCTTCTCAAAGCCATATGCTACTGACGCAATATCTGTATTATACGGAAGATCAGATCCCGGTCCTGCTATATAACCAGCACTATACTCCGGATGAGACACAATAGAACGCTGTGTCACAGTTTTGATAGCGGCTATTTCAGCTTTACTGAAACCATTTAAAAATCCGGCTTTTTTGTCATATTCACTTCCATATCCAACGTAATCACTCTTCGGTGGATTGCCACAAAGCCAATCTACCTTGCCTGCATCAGCATCTGAGTTAAGCCACGAACGCATATTGCTATCCCTCCAGTGGTTGGAACCGTAACTACTTCTAAAACTATTACGGCTATGGGATCTTGTCGCACTGTTCTCGCTGGTTTTGGCATCATATGGCATACTTCCCAACACCTTATCCATAAGCATTAGCGGACCGTTGTCATCTATGTCCACACAACGCCACAAAATTGGTTCATTCTCATATGTACCTAGTTTAATATAATCTCCAATTTTGATATTCGGTTTTGTTCCCTCCGCCTTAGCAATTAAAGGGCATAAGCTCAATACCATAACAACAGAGAGCAGCAAAGACAGAGTTCTGTTAATTTGTTTATTTTTCATTTTTACGCCTTCTTTCGTATAATATATTTGTAATAAAATCATACAAAATCCTTGTTGTATAATAAATCATTTATATTTCAGCCGCTTTGCAAAGTGGTGAAATATCCTCTAAGTTATTCCATAAAAGTGCTTGAATTTTATTTGATCCGATATTCAGTGTTGACACTGTATTCCATTTATTATTTGAATATTTTTTCAGTTCGCATTTCCCTTTGAAATCGACAAAGAGTACATATACTTCATTGTTAAATATCACTATTGCTCCATTTCCGGCAGACGTTGAACACTTACCAAGATTCGTCCACTTATCTCCACTATACTTTACTACAGTTGATGACGAAAAGTCCTGCGCAAGTACATACATGTTATTTTTATCCGCTGTTGTTTTTACTTCCGATGCCATAATGTTTGACAATAGATTACTTCCGTCTGAATTTGAAACTGATTGCCATATATCCATATTGTCATAATCCGGGAATTCAATACTAAATTTAATTGAATCCGCCGTCTGCTCTGTTACTTTAATATGTATACCGGAATTTCGACCGTCTGAATAACAGATAGCATTATCTGTTATTGTTTTATCCAAATCAAGACTTCCTATTTCTTGCCTTGTTGCAAGATATTGCGACAATCCTACCTGTGCACTTCTAATTTAACCTGCTGATGCTGTAATACTTGTATCATTTGTACGATACACATAGATATAATCATTACCTCTCAGATTACCCTCAAACTTATATCTTTCTCCCTTTTTACGATATTCTATAGCAAAATATTCAGTCGGAGAAAACGGAGTTTTTACCTTTATCGCCTGTCTCTTATTTTCATCCTTATATGCAGCCGATGCCTCATACAACGTATATTCACCATTCTGTGGTTGAATTTCATCAACTTTCGTCCATCCAATCACTTCACGAGTTACTGCCAGAGGCCAATGTCTTCCTCCCGGAATACACATCGGATCCCATATTCCAGCCGGTGTGTCACTCGCCTCAGATACATAACTTTGACGGTAATAATCCGGTACTCCGAATGTATGTATTCATGTGCCGCTGTATGAATATTAAATCCATAATAACCTGATGTATCGCTAAATGTTGTTTCTATCAAATTATATAGTCCTATTCCTTTTCCTGCGAGTTTCGTATCATTTCCTGCATTTGTCACATGTACTACAAAATGTCCATGAGACTGTACCGATGCTATAATCATAAGATTATCTACAACACCGTCATTATCTTTATCTATCATCTTTCCGTCAAGATTCGGATACTTTGTATTCAACTGATTTGCAATTTCTTTAATAAGCTGTATTTCCTGTACAGAACCTTTGTATTCATCAACCGTTTTATCCATAGTTAAATAATACACTGTACCATCATTACTATTTGTCTGAGGAAATACAGACTCTACCATATGTTGTCCACCGGACATATCTCTCAAATATTCTTTAAATGAACCCCCAGCAAATGTGTCATTTACACCGTTAAACTTACGTATTAAACTTTCCCAATATGTTCTCGGTGCATTTGTTATGGTGCTATTATACGGTTTATTAAACCCAGTGCCGTTATCACCTTGTGTATCACCATTAAACCTTACTAATACTACTACATTTGCAAATTCACCAATAGCACTTGCAGCATGCATTGGTCCTGTAATAAATGAACTACCTATAATTCCTACGGTAGTTGCAGTACATATTTTTCGATACCATGAATATATACTGGCACGGCTGTAACCAATATCTCTTGATACATATTCTACACCTTCGCCAAGAGAAAAGCAACACTTAATTGCATCTAATTTTAAACTTGTATCAGTAATACAAGGATGATTAGGTGCATTAATGATTTTTTCCTTAATTATATATGGTTTATCAAGCGAACCATGATAATTTGTTTTTTCTGCAAGTTTTCTTTCATACCATCGGTACAAGGTGCTACTTGATGGATATTCCAATAAATTTATGACTGCTTGGACAGAACCTAAGCGTTCATATTCTTTTTATGCAATTTCTATCTGTTCTTTTGTATACATTTATTTTACTCCTTTAGGAGTCCAAAAATATGTCCGCACCCCCTACTCACATTTATCAATAATAATATTTCAAGCAAAAATTTATAATTTTCAATATCTATAAATTGCATTTTCACACACGCTATATATCCCCCAAATCTGTTTGAATGAGTCAAAATTGCTTCACCGAATCTTTGGAAATGTACTACTTCACGTTGGCGCAAGAATTTAATTACTTCATTAACGTCAGGGTCATCTGACAATTTAAGTATGTTATCATATACGGCACGTGCTTTTTGTTCCGCAGCCAAGTCTTCATAGAGATTTGTAAGCGGATCACCGGTTACAGCGATGCTTGCGGCGTTAAAAGGTGAACCTTGTGAGCTTTGTGGGAACACTGACGCACCGTTATCCGAATAATACTCCCACGAGCCCATTTCACTCCACTCTTTAGGCGGAGCATTTTTTGAAAGCTGTGCAACGAGTGAGCCGACAATTTCCAAATGAGCAAGCTCCTCCGTACCTATATCCGTAAGCAACCCCTTTGAAACTTCATCGGGCATAGTATATCTTTGCGACAAATATCTAAGTGACGCGCCGAGTTCACCGTTTGGACCGCCGTATTGAGTTATAACCACATTTGCAAGACGTGGATTTGGTTTTGAAACCTTTACCGGAAATTCAAGAAATTTATTATAACTAAACATTACTTATTAGCCTCCTTTTCCCACGGCCACGGATTATCAAGCCAGTTAAACTCATCCTGCATAGCGGTTGAAAACTGGTTTAGTGGGCCGAATTTTTCTTCATATTCACATTTCAATTCCTTGGTTTTCTTAACAAGTGCCTGAAACATTCTGAATGCCTTTTTATCGTCCGAATGGGTATCAAGATACAAAAGCATATCATACGCGGCAAAATTACTGCACTGAATTTTTTTCAGCATTTCAACTCTTGAACATTCCATCACATACCGCCTCCCCACTGTTTACAAACCTTACCGTATTCACACATATTCAAATCAAGTTCAGGGAATATCGTACCTTGCATAAGCCCTGTACAATCATCATAAACTTCTTCCATTTCCTGCACTGGAACATAACCGTAGCCGACACAACCACACTTCGGATAAGGGCAGCTCGGTTTATTTGATTCTGACATTTATAACAACTCCTTTTTTCAAATTCGGATTTACATATCCGTAATATATAGTATGATTTTATACCAATAAAGGTGAAATTTATTTACATATTCTTTGATTTAAGTTATAATAATGAAAAAGGAGTGAATGAATATGAAACGATTACTTATAGTAGTAGATTACCAAAATGATTTTGTATGCGGAAGTCTTGGTTTTGACAAAGCAAAAGAGCTTGAAAAAGGCATTTTAGAAAAAATCGCCGAATACCAAAATGACGAAATAATATATACTTTAGACACTCATTTTGACGACTATCTCACCACAGCAGAGGGTAAAAGTCTGCCTGTTCCACATTGTATTAAAGGAACCGTCGGTCACAAGCTTTACGGCGGATTAGCCGACGCTTTAAAAGGCAAGCTATGTTTTGAAAAAAATACATTCCCATCGCTTGAAATGGCAAAGTATCTTGAAGGCAAAGACTTCGATACAATAGAGCTTTGCGGACTTGTGAGCAACATATGCGTACTTTCAAATGCCGTTATGGCAAAATCGGCTTGTCCGAATTCCGAAATAATTGTCGACTCCTCTCTTACCGCCGCGGCAGACGAAGAAATGCATCAAAAATCGCTTGACGTTATGAAAGGTTTATTCATAAAAGTACTTTAAAAATCAGAAAAAAACATTAAATATCAGAGTATTTTTTTTAACATATTGCATTTGAAATTCGGTCATAGTATAATCAAAACGGATATTTTTTGTATGTGAAAGAGAGGAAATGAAATGGCAAAAGCAATAATAAATACAGCAAGAAATCAAGGAAAGATAAGCAAATATATTTACGGTCAATTTGCCGAACATCTTGGCAGATGTATATATGAAGGATTATATGTTGATGAAAATTCGGACATACCTAACAAAAACGGTATGCGTTGTGATGTTGTAAATGCTTTAAAGGAGCTTGAAATACCGGTATTGCGTTGGCCGGGCGGTTGTTTTGCGGACGACTATCACTGGCGTGACGGTATCGGTGAAAAATCACAGCGTCCTTATATGGTAAATACAAATTGGGGCGGTGTTGTCGAAAACAACCACTTCGGTACACACGAATTTTTTGAGCTTTGCGAACAGCTCGGAACAGAGCCGTACATATGCGGAAATGTCGGCAGCGGTACTGTACAGGAAATGCGTGACTGGGTTGAATATATGACATTTGACGGTGATTCACCGCTTGCAAACGAACGCCGTAAAAACGGTCGCGAAAAGCCTTGGAAGTTAAAATTCTTCGGTGTCGGCAATGAAAACTGGGGTTGCGGCGGTAATATGCGTCCCGAATATTACGCCGACCTATACAAGAGATATGCAACATTTATAAGAAACTACGGCGATGAGCCAATCTACAAAATTGCAGGCGGTCCGAACGTTGACGATACTCGTTGGATGGAAACATTAATGCAGAATATCCGTCATATGACAGAGGGTATCTCTCTGCACAACTATACTTTTGAAAGTGCTTGGGAAAACAAAGGCAGTGCAACCGAATTTGACAATGACGGTTGGTATAAGCTTATGGCTAACGCTATGAAGATGGACAAAGTTATAAACGTTCACACTGCAATTATGGACAGATACGATCCGGAAAAGAAAATCGACCTTATCGTAGACGAATGGGGCAACTGGTTTGATGTTGAAATCGGAACTAATCCGGGATTTTTATATCAGCAGAATACTATGCGTGACGTTATAAGCGGTATGCTTATACTTCACGTTTTCCACAAGCACAACGACCGTGTTAAGATGGCTAACATTGCACAGATGGTGAACGTACTTCAGGCAATGATTCTTACGGACGGTGAAAAAATGGTGCTTACACCTACATATCACTTGTTCAGAATGATGAAAGGTCATATGGACGGCGAAAGAGTTGACGTTGACTATGACTGCGAAGAACAGGAAATCAACGGCTTGAAGTTCCCTAAAATCAGCATTTCCGCTTCAAAGAAAAACGGTGAAATGACTGTTTCAATCTGCAACACAAGTCTTGACAGTGACGAAGATATGGAGCTTGATTTGCGTGACGGTGAATTTTCTGTTGCAGGCGGAGAAATTCTTGTATCCGAGCATATGAACGACTGCAACACATTTGACGCACCGAACACAGTTGAGCCGAAAAAGTTTGACGTATCACTTGAAAACGACAAACTTTCATTCAAGCTGCCTAAAATGAGTGCTTGTGTAATAACATTAAAGTAATGGCAAAATGTAAACGTTGCGGATTAAAAACCGTTCTTTCCGAAGACGATATTCAAAAAATGGTTGAGCAAGTCACTTCAATGAAAAGTGTACGGCTTGTAAGCAGTGATGTATATGAAAACAGATTTGATATTTGTCAAAACTGCGATGATTTTATGTACGGCTCAACGTGCGGTGTATGTGGCTGTGTTATGCAGGTAAGAGCAAGATTATCGGACGGCAGGTGTCCGAAGAAAAAGTGGTAATATGAGTAAGTATATTTGTGTATTTTGTGACGAACGAAAAGAGAGCGACACCGCTCACCTTATAAACGGTAAAATCGGCATATGCCGTCACTGTTTTGAAAATCTTGACAAAACGGCATACGCCTCACCTTATCAAGGTACGGAACATATCGCTTTCACTATGTCACCCTTTGAATACACAAAAAGTATGCGTAAAGTTATACTTGATTTAAAATTCTCAAATTGCAAAGCCTATGCAAAATTACTTGCCGATATGATGAAAGATTATCTTGATTCATATGATATATGGGATACATTTGATTATATCGTTCCGGTTCCTCTGCACAAGAAACGTTTAAAGGAACGCGGTTACAATCAATCCGAACTTATAGCAAAAGAAGTTGCGGAGTATTTAAAAATACCTATGCGTACAGATTTGCTTATCCGCACAAAAGCAACTAAAAAGCAAAGTTCACTTGTACGAACGGAACGTGTTACAAATGTTCAGAGTGCATTCAAATGCACAGAAAAATGTGACGGTAAGAAAATATTGCTTTTTGACGATATTTACACCACAGGAAACACCGCTCAGTCTTGTGCAAGAGAATTGGCGAATAACGGTGCTGAGCAAATATGTGCTTTGACGCTTGCAATTCACGTTCAAATAAAATTACCTATAATTGCGTATTAAAAACAAAATATCCGTTAAAAATAGATATATATTACATCAAGAAAGAAAGGATTTCTTATGAAACATATATCTAAACGAATATCGGTAATTTTATTGTCAACAGTAATATGTTGTGTGTTTTGCGAAAGTACCGTTTTCGCATTGTCAAAGATAGGCTCGCAAGGTCAGGAAGTCACAAATATTCAAACAAGGCTTAAGTCTTGGGGATATTACAGCGGAAGTGTTGACGGAATATACGGTTGGCGTACCGCCAATGCGGTGAAAGAATTTCAGCGTAAGAACGGTCTTACCGCCGACGGTATCGCAGGTCCCGCAACACTTTCAAAAATAGGTTTGCCGACAGGCTCATCATCAAGTTCATATTCTAATGATACAACACTTCTTGCAATGGTTATAAACGGGGAAGCAAGAGGTGAAAGCTATGAGGGGCAAGTGGCAGTAGGTGCGGTTGTTTTAAACCGCGTACGTCATTCCTCGTTTCCGAACACAATCGCAGGAGTTGTATATCAGCCCGGTGCATTTACCGCCGTTGATGACGGACAGATTAACAAAGCGATACAATCATCTTGCTATAATGCCGCGCGTGACGCCTTGAATGGCTGGGATCCGACAGGCGGTGCAATATATTACTACAACCCATCCACAGCAACAAGTTCATGGATTCGTACAAGACCTATTATTAAAACTATCGGAAAACACGTTTTCTGTAGATAAGGAGAATAAATTATGTCTGCAAAGGCTATTGTATTGACTGTTCTTATTGTAATATTTCTGCTTTTGGTCGTTATTGACGGTCGCAGAAAATTAAAGAAGAATAACAATAATGATAATGATTAAAAAAGACTGTCGGCTATTTTTTGCCGACAGTCTTTTATTATTTGGTTTCTATTCTGAAAACTTCCACTTTATCGTCATACCACGCACTTACGCCGTCAATATATGACGCTATAGCGCTGACTTCCATAACGAATTGTCCGCTGTCCGAAATATACGGCTCACCGTCCATAAGATTTTCATTTCCGTTTACAAGTAAATGAGTACGTCCGCACTCTGCCGTAACGATATATTCACCGCTTTTCAGTGTAAGTATTTTTTCGTCCGAATTATATTCAAAGTCGAAATGTTCGCTCCACTCGGTTTTAAGTCGTTCAAGAATACAAATCACCGCACCCCATATACGACCGTTTTTATTAAGGCTTCTTACTCCCCTTGTATCAGGCTCTTGACCGTTCACAAGTATTTTGCAGTAAGGCTCGGATTCGGGAATGTACTTAATCTTATCGATTTTTTCTATCGCCTCAAATTCCGCTCTGTCTGCGTCATTTTTGCAATCTTCGTATATTCCGTCAAACGTACATTCCGTAAGAGTATCATTTTTAGTTTCAACACTTTCAAATTCAATTTCCGCCGTTATGCCGTTCATATTCGCCTTTAGCTTTAGCTTTCCGACATTTTCTGTCGAACGAATAAATACTCTGTTCGTACCGCACTCGGCATAGACGTAATTTTTATGTATAACGCTTTCGTGCTTATCCTCAAAATCAAATTTACCGCTGTTATATCCGCCCAAGAATACACCGTCACCGCTGAATTCAAAGTCAATTTTATCATAACACAACGGACAAATATCGCCGTTTTCATCGGTTACTTCAATATCAACGTATGCAACGTCATTGCCGTCAGCTTTAAGTCCGTTTGTATCGGTGTGAAGTGTTAAGTGAATTTGCGACGGTTCACCGACTGTTTTAATCGTGTCACTTGCAACAAGATTGCCGCCGCAGTCATATCCGTATGCGGTTATCTCACCGCTTTCGGTTATGTCGATATTCGGAAACGGGAACACAAATGTGTAAATCGGTTTATCACACACCCCGACTTCTCTGCCGTTGACTTTTAAAACAATTTTCGCAATATCATAACTGCCGATTACATACACCGTCTTATTATGTGCGTCACGAAAATCCGTTTCGCCTGTTTCTTCCCAATATGTGCCGTTGAACTTTTTCACATTGTATTTGTAATTATCGCCGTCAGCTTTAGGATAATTTCGGTGACCGAAAATTTTAATCGCACTTTTCGGTGACTGCATAACGCGAAACACGTCGAAGCTCTGCTTTTTATTACGCACCGCGTCAACTCTGCCACTCATTCTTGCGTTTTCACTGTACGCCTGTCTTCCGTGTTGTGCCGAATCTGTCCAGCACAAAGCCGCACAACCGCTGTAATAATCCTTTTTCGACGCACCGCCTATTCTGTCATTGAAAAATTCGCCATAGCCCTTAGCCGAAGCAAGTGCCAAGTCCTCCGAAGTCATATCGTAAAAATCAATACCGACCTGCTTACGACCGCCCTTTCCGCCCCACTTTGTCTTATAATCAAAATCAGGCGGTGAAAAATCGTCCCAAATTCTTCTCGGCGCTTCTTCACGCAAATATTCAGTTTCCATAATCGGTCCATGCTCGGCGGTAAATCTTGCGGCATGGCGGTTAAGCATAGTTCCGACAAATTCGGATTCTTCTATAACGTCCTCTGTATTCAATGTACGGCACCCCATAAATCTTCCGCCGCTTGGGTCAAGTTTATCTTTAATCGCACGCATCTCAGCCATATGCTCTTTGTTTATCGAATTATTGCCCGCCTCCCAAAACAGGATTGACGGACTGTTCCTGAACGCAATTATCACATCACGCATAAGTTCAATTCTTTGTTTCCACTGTCTGCCGAAATTCTCACGTTCCTTGTCACCTGCCGGTTGTGTACACACAATACCGTGACGGTCAAACGAACGAACATCTGCTTTTGAGCCTGCAACGTGCATAAAGCGAATATGGTTTGCATTACTTTCTTTTATAAGCATTGCGTCAACGTCTTTCAGCCATTCTGGTGCAATGCCGATTGCCGCCCATTCATTCGTTGCCCTTTGTGCGTAACCCCTAAGCCAAACAGGAACATCATTTAGCAGCACACCCCTATCCTTGTCGTAACCGACTTTTCTGAAACCTGTTTCGATAACTTCACTGTCGCACAATTCGCCGTCCGCAAAAAGTCTTACTTCCGCTCTGTACAAAAACGGATTGGATATGCTCCAAAAATTCAGCTTTGTTGTATCCGAAACAGCGCTTACTTCCGTTACGTTAAGCGACTTTGTAACCGTTTCGCCGAGTTTGCTTTCATCATTAACCGCTGTATAGTGCTTTCTCCCGTCAGGCAAAATCTCCGCAATATATGCGTCTGTCGGTGTTATTGACAACGGCGGTATTTTAGCACTTGTTGAATTTACAACACATTCGTCCGATTTAAAACGCGTTACTTCTTCGCCGTCAATATTTTTTACGCTTATCTCAATATATGCCTTGACATCTTTTCCGCTTTCGTTTCTGATTTCCGACTCAACATTTATTTTCGCCGTACCGTTTTGTATATCAAAATCACTGCCGTAAATATATGTACCCTTTGTCATAAGATTGCTGTAAAGCGGCAAAGTCAAATATATCTGCGGTTTAAAATGAATTTTTACAGGTCTTGTTATACCGCCGACAGACGGATTGAAGTCATTGCAATTCCAAAAATATCCCACACCCTCATACGCTTTATCGACCTCTTTGTCCTGCGGAAACAAGTACGAACCGGGTATAACGTCAGGCTTGTTCGGTGTTTCTGCAATACAAAAATCCGTTTCACGCGTGGCGGTGTTGTCAGTCGCAACAGCGATTAAATTCGGTTTATCGTAATCAATAAACGGAGTCAAATCAAACCCAAACGGTGCAACACCGTTTTCGACATATCCGACCATTTTACCGTTTACATATAAATAGCACGTCTGACGTATTCCCTCAAATTCGATAAGTACCTTTTGACCGCAATATTCTTTCGGAACGGTCAAATAATTTCTGTAAAATACCGCAGTACGTTTTTGACCGCTGCCGGCGTCCCTTATTCTGTCACGAAACAAATCGGTATCGTTAAACGTATGCGGAAGAGTTACTCTCTCCCAATTTTCTTCTATATAATCAAGTTCATAAAAACAGCGTCCGTTTTTATCCTTATGCTTTTCAAGCGCTTTTTGCATAGGAAACTCATCCGCAAGCAGAAAATGCCAGCCGTGATGAAAACAGAAAACTTTATCCTTTTTCATAAACAAAATTCCTCCATTATAATGTTATTTCTATTTTACCACATCAAACACATTTTTGTTATTCAATAATTGTCTTTTATATTGCAAAGATTGCTTTTTATATTGAATGTGGTAAATCTATATGATATAATTTAAGAAAACTTGATTTAAAGAGGCGAAAATATATGGATTATGTAACTTTAGGAAGGACAGAAATTAAAGTCTGTAAGAACGGATTCGGTGCATTGCCGATACAACGTATAAGCTTTGATTCCGCAAAAGAAATACTTCTTCATGCGTATAACAGCGGAATTAATTTTTTTGACACCGCACGTTTTTACACAGACAGTGAAGAAAAAATCGGTTATGCGCTGTCGGACGTTCGTGACAAAATATACATTGCCACAAAAACCGCCGCACAAAATGCCGATGATTTTTGGAAAGACCTAAATACAAGTCTTAACAATATGAAAACGGATTACATAGATATTTACCAATTCCACAATCCGTCATTCTGTCCGAAACCGAATGACGGTACAGGACTTTATGAGGCAATGCTTGAGGCAAAAGCACAAGGCAAAATTCGTTTTATCGGTCTTACAAATCACCGTCTTGCAGTCGCACAAGAGGCTATCGACTCCGGACTTTACGACACAATTCAGTTTCCGTTCTGCTATCTTGCAACGGACAAAGATATTGCGATAGTTGAAAACTGTAAAAAGAATAATCTCGGTTTTATAGCAATGAAAGGACTTTCGGGCGGTCTTATAACAAATTCCGCCGCCGCTTATGCGTTTATGGCACAATATGATAACGTACTTCCTATTTGGGGTGTTCAGCGTATGAGTGAGCTTAACGAATTTTTGAGTTACAACACAAACCCACCGTCTGTGACAGGTGAAATTAAGGAACTTATTGATAATGACAGAAAAATGCTTGCAGGCGAATTTTGTCGCGGTTGCGGATATTGTATGCCTTGTCCTGTCGGTATAGAAATAAATAACTGTGCAAGAATGTCACTTCTTCTAAGACGTTCACCGTCCGAACTTCAGCTTACTCCGGCTGTTCAGGCTAAAATGAAAAAGATAGAAAATTGTCTGCACTGTAATCAATGTAAATCAAAATGTCCTTACGGACTTGATACACCAAAACTTTTGGAGGAAAATTATAAAGATTACGTTGAAATTTTAAACGGAAAAGAATTTTAAAAAAAGCGGTTTGCTTGCACATAACCGCAAAATATGATATATTATAAACAGCCTAACGGCTCGGATATTGAGTTTGAGCGGTAGGCGGTTGTTTCGGAAAGGATTCAGCTATGAGTGAAACAACGGTACAATTATTGTTGATTTTGCTTATTGTATGGGTAATAAAGAAATAACCGCCCTACTGGCATAGGGCGGTTGAATGTAGATTTCTTCTACTAAAACCAAACTACATGAGTAGAAACAATCGTTTTACTGCTCCTACTCTCTATTTGAATTATAACACTTAACAAATGTCATGTCAAGCACTGTTACAGTGAAAAATCCTCAGGATTAAAATTCGTTTTCAATTTACGCATACGTCTTACATGACGTTTTAAAATATCGTATTTGAATTTATCACAAGCGGTATCGGTAACGGACACCGCTTGTTTTTTTATATCACAATACATTTCATCTTCGCTTTTTTTATGTGCCATCTGACAGACGGCACACACTTTATTTATATTTTGCGAATATATCATTGCACATACAACACCCTTTTATAAATTACATACTTTCAACAGTTTCAATTCCAAGCAATCCCAATGCTGTCTTTATAACCTTTGTTGTTGCGTCAACTATTGCAAGACGTGCTTTCTTTGTTTCTTCATCCACATCGTCTTTCATAATAGGATTTGTGTTATAGAACTTGTTGAATGACTTTGTAAGATTTGTAACGTATCTGTTTATATAGAACGGCTCGTTCTTGTCTGCCGCATCTTTTACCGCGTCACCGAATCCGTTAATTTGCTTTACAAGCGAATATGCCTCATCAGATGCTGCTTTTGAGAAGTCTGCGTTTGAGTAATCAATACCCTCTGCTTTTCTCAAAATACTTCTGCCTCGTGCATAACCGTACTGACAATACGGAGCAGACTCACCCTCAAAGTCAAGCATAGTATCCCAACTGAATATAATATCCTTTTCACGCGAATTTTTAAGGAATGTATAAAGTATTGCGCCGATACCGATTTTCTTTGATGCGTCCTCGATATCCTCAACATTTGAGCCGTTTTTCTCGATAATTTCCTTAGTTTTTTCGATTGATTCGTTTAAAACGTCCTCAAGGAATACAACGTCACCGTGACGTGTTGACATATTCTTACCCGGAAGTTTTACAAGACCGAAACCAACGTGAACACAATCATCTGCCCAATCCCAGCCTGCTTTTTTCATTACGGCAAATATCTGCTTAAAGTGAAGTGACTGCGGAATACCTACAACGTATATATTTTTATAGAAATCATATGTTCTGTGACGGTATAGAGCCGCCGCAATATCACGTGTTGCATAAATTGTCGCGCCGTCCGATTTAAGCACGATACAAGGCGGTATGTTAAGCTCTGACAAGTCAACAACCTGTGCGCCGTCACTTTCGGTAAGCAATCCTTTGTCACGAAGTATATCGACAACTTCGTCCATTTTATCCGAATAGAATGCTTCGCCGTTATATGAATCAAACTTAACGCCAAGCATATCATATACTCGCTTGAACTCAACAAGGCTTATATCTCTGAAATATGTCCATAGAGCCGTTGTTTCCTCGTCACCGTCCTCAAGCTTTTTGAAATATCCTCTTGCTTCATCGTCAAGTTCAGGGTGCTTTTCAGCTTCTTCGTGGAATTTTACATATATCTTTAAAAGCTCGTTTATAGGGTCTTTTTCGATAACCTCTTTAACACCCCATCTCTTGTAAGCACATATAAGCTTACCGAACTGCGTACCCCAGTCGCCAAGGTGATTAAGCGACTGAACGTCATATCCAAGGTGCTTGTAAATCTTTGAAAGTGAATTTCCGACAGCTGTTGAGAAAAGGTGACCGATATGGAACGGTTGGGAACCGACCACGAAAATGCGTTTATGACGACCTGCGGCGTCATCTACCTGTTCCGGAAGGCCGCCGAATGTGCGGCACGACTGAAGGTCGACCGGGACTATCAGAAACAGTGGCGTATTCTGGCGGATAAACTGGCGGCGAATCTGCCGCACGATGCGGAAAAGTACATTCCCTATCCGGGATGCCCGACCGGCAGCATCGGTCAGTTGGGCGGATACTACCCTTATCCAATTCTCTCCCGGGAGGACCGGCTTGGGCGCAATGCCTTTGATGATTTCATCGCGAATGAAAGGAAAATCGGGAACATGTACGAGGGCGGGCAGTCGGTCTGCGCCTGGTATGCGATCTGGGAGACCATGGCGTATCTCCAGCTCGGCGAGGGGGAGAAGGCGTTGGCGAAGCTGGAGTGGCTCAGCACCCAGACCGGGGTGTTCTCGGAGTTGTTCGAGATCTATGAGCGCGGCATGCGTCCATGGTTTACCACCGCGGAAGGAGCATTCATTCACGCCGTCGATCGGCTGCTGCTTCCGGAGGAAACGTCCGGCATTTCTCCCGCCTGGTCGGCGGGCTGGGAGAATTTCTCGTTCTGCCTCTGTTCTTCAACGGGAAAAATTCTCGATATGGAAAGTCGTAATCGTCAGTGGAAACAGTAATAAAGGAGGTGCCGCATGAAGGAGAGAAAACAATGGTTTCTCAAATTATTTACTCTTATTGAACTCCTGATTGTAATCGCGATCATCGCCATTCTGGCAAGTCTTCTGCTTCCGGCGTTGAACGCGGCAAGAGATAAAGGGAAAACGGCTGCCTGTACAAATTTAATGAAACAGGCAGGTCTGGCAATGACCCAGTATGCGGACAGTTACAACGATTACATGATTTCCGGTACCTATGTGTTTGAGAAGACTCAGCCGTGGGCGCAATGGTACGGTCAGATGTGGCCGTTTCTTACCGGAAGACAAATTCCCAATTCATTGGCTCAGGTTACTCATTCTCCTCTGGATTGTCCAAGCAGCGCTCCTACGGAAAAGTATCATTATAATAATATAGCAGAGAGCTGGATCGTGACGAGTTATGGGTGGAACGGCCTGCTCTGTCCGTCGATGGGCGGACATAACGGGAAAAAGATCGTCGGCTGCAGGTATCCGTCGCAAAGTTCCGTCATGTGGGATGCCAAATTGAGTCTGCTGATTACAACCTGGAAAAATCATTGCATGCCGTCGATGTTTAATTCGACGGATGTCCAGACCAAATTGGATTCCCGGCATAAGCCTTACCGGGTGAATCACCTGTTCGTCGACGGGCATGTGGAGCTGCTCGATACACGAAGTCTGACATGGGGAACAACTCTGTTTATTCGTTATCTGGCCCCATATAAGACCTACAGCCGATACTGGAAATAGAATACAATTCCTCTATGAGTTTTTCTGCGAGATTCACATAATTAAATGGGTGCAAAATACAATGAATATTAGAGCTTTTGCCTTTGCCGTATGGTTGTGCGGTTGTACGGCGGTTTTCGGAAACGAGTTGACGACAGTTTTTCAGCGCAATGCGGTTCAATCATCACAAATTCAGCCGGGAGAAAAATTTATAACGCTATATCAACTGTGGACTCCTGCGCTGCCCGCCGGCAATTATCTGCTGAAGATGGAGGTGATGGTTGAGAATGGAACCGGTGCAGGAAACCTCCGTGTGACGGTTTCCGCCGGGAAGGAACACAACAGCATTTCAAGCCGGAACGAACCATATTATCAACTGATCCAGATTCCGATCCGGGTCTTTCAAAGTTCCGGAATCCGAGTCAGCTTTTCCGGCGAACCCAAACTGACCGCTCCCGGGAAGATACAGATCCGAAATCTTCGGTTTCTCAGACAGGACAGTCTCGGCGGCAATCTGATTCCGCCCTGGAATGAATCGTTACGGTTTCGGGACCTCCCTTCCGGCAACTGGGGTTTTTCAGCCAATCGGGGCAATGAGAAGAATCTGAAATTGCTTTCCGTTCAAGACGGGATTGTAACGTTGAGTCCCCGAAGCCGGGCCACGATTTCCACTCCGATGATGATTCTTCTGCCCAATACGAAGTTGCGGGCTTCGGTACAGGCGAAAGGAATTGGACGTCTGCGTTTTCGCCTGTTTTCCCGGGGCTGGAAATATCTCAAGGAGTGGAATGGAACTCATGTCGGCTCGCCGTGGTTTCAAACCGTTTCCGGGAAGAGCGAATACGTGTTCCCGGTCACCACGCCGCAGGAAAAGCGATACCTGCAATTATTTATCGAAGCCATTTCCATCGATGAAATGGAAATTTCTCATATTGAACTTATTGCGTCTCCTCGCGGAGAGGAAAAGAACGAAACGGAGCCGGTTGGTACGATCGTCACATGCGATTTCGAACAACCGCTGCCGGAAAGCTCCAATGTCGAAATTGTCACCGACCCGGTTCTGGGGAAATGTGCCGTCTTTTCCGGAAACAGCCGGTTGAAAATCCCTTTTGGCGAAGAAAGATCCCTGCCTCAGGGAACTTTATCCTTCTGGTTCCAGCTGGAGAACGATCTGGTGTATGAAGCAGCTCAACAAGGCATCTGGCAGATCGGGAACACCTCGCTTCTGGGGAAAATGTGGCAATGGGGATTCTATTTCGGCAACAAAAGCAGTACGGAATACAAGGCTCAGATTCAGATCTTCAAACGTGAATGGCATCACCTGGTCTACGTCTGGAACTGTGCACGGGAGAGGAAAATCTATCTGGACGGCCGACAAGTTGCTCAGGCTCCATGGATCAGCGGAGTGGAAAAGGCGTCCGGAATCACATTCGGCCGTCAGGGGAGACTGCCGTCATTCCGCGGTCGCATTGCGCAAGTTTGCCTGTATCCGGGGATGAAGTCCGCGAAGGAGATCGTCGCATTGTATGCAGAAAAGAGACCGGTCACTCCATTTCTGCTGGATGCGTCAGCATTGGCGGGCAAAAAGTCGGTCTTCCGGATCGGGTTCGACAATTCGACTGCGACAAAACGGCGGGAGCAGGGGCAGGTTCAAGTTGCGGCTCCGGATGGAACGATTGTCGCAACAAAGTCGCTTGCCGCTGAAATACCGCCGCACAGCTATGTCATCCGTTCCTTCGAATTCACCCCGGAAACCGTGGGCGATTACCGTGTCACGTTCCGTCGGGAAAATGGAGATACGCTGACCGGAATTGCCGCAGTCATTCGAGGTACCCCGAAGCCGGAAACGGAGTTTCGGAAGCGTCTGATCGCGGAGGTGGATTGTTCCGTCAACATTGCGGATCCACGGAAATATGCGGAAACCGATTCCTGCAGAATCGGTCGCTTGAATGGAACCGCGTTCCGGGAAACTCAGGGGAAAACCCTCGCCAGCGGCTTCACCTATCGAATCGCGTTGAAAAATCCGGGCAAAATACATCTGCTGGAATTCGAATATCCCGACGACCGGTGCAGAACCTTTTACTGTGCGGTTTCGCAGGCGGATAAGGATTTTTTTCATCGGCCGTTTCTCGACGCATGCGCCGTTATAACCGGTGGAAATTTCCCGGTGACCTCCCGGATCTGCCGGAAAACTCTTCTCTTCAAAACAGCGTCCAACCGGCCTGATATCGGCGTGATCTTCGGCAGTCATTACAACCGGCAGGCGGAAGGCGGTCCCGCCGTCTCCCGATTCCGGCTCTATGAAGTGGATGGGACACTGCCGCGCAATCCGATCAATCCGGATGGCCGGAAAATCATGAACTGGAACGAGGATCCGACCATGTTTTTCTATACCTGGTTCAACCAGAATCAGTGGAATCGGGAGACGAGCACCTACGATTTCTGGCGCGAAAAAATGGATTTGTTCGTCGAGTACTACCGCTACATCGGCTGGAGTTTGTGGAGTACGTTATTCTATGATTACGGCGGACTTTCCTCGCCCGGCGACCGGCGGCTGAATGAGAGTCTCTACTGCAAGGGGCATTTCCCGCCCGCATTTCTGGATATGTTCGTAAAAACGGCGGAGCGGGAGAGCATTCCCTACTACCTCTCCATCTGCCATCTCTCCGGCCTGACGGAACTTAAACTGCCGACCGGATCGGTGCTGGAAATGGGCGAAGGCGCCATAAGTCGCGATTTTCAGGAGGCCGAACGCCGCGGGGAGGAGGCGCCGGAACTTTTCAGCTCTGAAAATAAACTCGCGGGCTTGAAGCGAATGCTCAACCCCATCCATCCGAAAACCGTGGCCGCGATGAAAAAAATCTTCCGCGCCTGTGTGGAACGGTATGGAGATTCTCCCATGTTCCGCGGAATCGACTACCAGTCCCAGGAAGCGCTGCATTTTTCCAGTCCCGAATTCGGTTACGGAGACTACTGTATCTCCCGATATCGTCAGGAAAGCGGATCGGCGATTCCAAATTTCACCGGAACGGACCGTTTCGGGAAGCGTTACCAGTGGTTGAAAGAGAATGAATGGGAGTCGTGGCTCGACTGGCGCTGCCGCAAGATCACGGAACTGGTCAGGAAACTGGCGGCGGAGCTGAAAGGGCGCAAGCTGATCTATCGCGTTACCGTCGAACATCTGCTTTCCTTCCGTTACAGGCAGTCTCTTCTGCGCAAGCCTCTGGAACTTGGTTCGATTCCGGATCTCCGGCGTCTCCACCGGGAGAACGGCGTCGATCTGGCGGCTCTGGCGGCAATCCCGAATGTGATGGTACTGCCGGATATCCGGCCGAATTACAGCCGCATTCACAATTTGACCGCGGATGAGCGGGCGATGAATTTTTCCGATGAACTCTTCTCCCTCTGGAAAATTCCCGGGGTCCGGAATGCGCAGATCACGCAGGCGGCCAACCTGGAGATCTGGCAGGGCGGCGGGGTCGTTCCGACCTCGAAAGGCCCCTCGAAACGCAACCTGATCTCGTTTTCCACCGCGCTTCCCGACAATCAGTTTGTGCTGGAGAACCTCGCCTGGATCACCGCACAGTGCGATCCCTTGATGCTCAATCACGACTGGTGGGGGAATCCTGAAAACGGAGCCTATGACGAATTCCGGGCATTTTACCGGGCATTTTCGGAAATTCCCGAGCGCTCTTTTGCCGCGGTTCCGGGAATCAACGATCCTGTTTTCGTTCGTCAAAGCGGCGATCTGCTCTATGCCGTGAATCTCTGCGCGTGGCCGGCCGAAGTTCAGCTTCTCGCAAAGCAGAAATTCAGCCTCTCCGATCGAGTTTCCGGAAAGCGGGAAAATCCGGATGCGCTCCGGCTCAACGGATTTGAACTGCGGGTGTTCCGTCAGGACCGCGAGACACCGGTGACCGGCACGGTTCAGAATCCACCGACAGAGCTGGTCCGGGGCGTCGAACAGCGTCTGAAGGCGATTCCGGCCAATCTCCCGGCGGGATTGCGCGCAGAAAAGCTGTTCCGGGCCCGGAGGTTTGCGGCAGCCTGGTATGCGCTTCAGCACCGGACGCTTCAGCCGTTCTACCATACTGCCCCATTGGAATTTTCCGGGGAATTCCTGCCGGATGGAAAAACCGTTGAGGTGAAAATCAGAAACTTTCTCCCCCGGACGGTATCAGTACAGTGCTTTCTGCAGGATATTCCTGCCGGATGGCGCTTTTCAGAGAAGGAAAAGAGTTTGAAGATCGCTTCCGAAACGGAGTCTCGTCTCACCTTTTCCCTTGTCGAAGGCGAGGCGACGCCGGGGAAATGCTATCGAATGGGACTCTGCGTCAAAGCGGAGGGCCGGGAGGAGATCAGGAGTATCCGTGTTCAAATGGTGACGGCCGGATATCTGGAGACGCTTTCGGAATCCAACCCCGGGATCCCGGATTCCTTCCGCCGATATCCGCTGATCTGCTGCAATGCGGATCGGGAATCCGATTCCGGGGCCGATTATTCGGTCGCATGGAATCCGCGCGGCCTCGCGCTGACCATTCGCGTGAAAGACGATGACTTTCTGCCGCCGACGCTGGCGGATCGTTTCTGGACGGATGACTCGGCAGTGGTCTATTTCGGGCGGTACGGCAGTGCGCGCGAAGGTGTGCAGGAGTACCATCCCGGCGATGTCACCTATCGCATCGCCCTGTTTCAGGGCAGGGCCGTGGTCGCCGTCGGGGATGAAATGCGGAAGGAATCCCGCGTAACAGCGAAAATTTTCAATCAAAACGGTGTGACACACTATGAGCTTTTCTTTCCTGCCGCGGTATTGAACGAATTGAAGATGGAACCCGGTTCCAACTGCAGTTTTTCGCTGGAAGCCATCAATCGCCGGGTTTCCAAAAGCCGGCTGGTGTTCGCTCCGCACCCGGAACATCCTTCAAAAAATCCGTTTGTATGGAGTCGTCTGATCCTGGCCGCTCCGGCGGGAAAGTAATCCGGAAGGAGAAAGCAGGTTGGAAATGAGAGAAATCGTTGCGGCGACGTTGTGCGTCCCTCTTGCCGTCATTCTGCTGAACGGCTGTGCGGGGCCGGTGACCGAAGCAGACCGTCAACTGGCGTCGAAATTCGATCATGAACTCTATCTCGCCGGGAGGAACACTCCCGCCGAGTATGCGGTCAATCAGATGTGCAGCAATGTACTGAATACGATGCTTCTGAAAGAGGAACTGGTCCCCCGCGATCCCATGCGGTATCAGACGGCCCGCGAACGTCTGAAAACCTTGGAGGAAGATATCCGCAAGGGGTTTGAATGGCCGGAAAAACAGCCTCCCCGGGTGAATATTCCCTTCACCCGTGCTCCGATCGTCGTCGACGGGCGTGCCGACGAACCGGCCTGGCAGGAGGCCCTGACCTTTCATGATGAATACCCGATTTCATCACGTCGGAAAATGGAATCCGGCGCCTGCTGGAAGATTCTCTGGGATGCCGAATTCATCTATGGATTCTTCAACATGCCGCAGAAGACATTTCAGGTGGTCCGGGAAAGGTTGTGGCTGGGGGATGCCGTCGAGTGGTTCATCGGTTCGGGAATCCGGTTCCGCACCTATTGGGAGATTGTCGTGGGGACAGACGGCAGCGTGTACGATGCACTGGGGCAGAACAATCGCTGGGGAGCCTATATTGTGACTCCGACGGAATCCATCCGGGGATTGAAAACGGCGGTCCGGCAAGATGAAAACGGTTATCAAGTCGAAATCGCCATTCCGTGGCGGGAGATCCCCGGATATGAGCACGGGAATCTCCCGCGCCCGGGGGAGCAGATCAATTTTACGCTGATCCGCTGCAGAAAGGGGCGGCAGAGCGCCTGTCATCCGCTGCTGTATACGGGACATAACATCCGTGGGCATCTGACCGGCCTCCTGACAAAAGAGGCTGCGGCCGGACATGGGAGCGATAAATAACCTATTTGAAAACAGTGAGAAAGGAATATCAGAGCATGAGCAGGTTCAAATCTGTCCTGCGCCGTCATGATGGACCACTTTTCCGCCCGGCGGATTTTGACGATTCCGGCTGCTCCCTGACCTTTCTGAAGAAGGGAGGCGTGACGGAACAGTTGCGGGCGGGATTCGGCAGCTTCCGGACGAGCGTCTTCCCGGGGAATGACGCGCTGCCTCACCCTTATGCCGCCAGTGCGGCATGGACCGGCGAGCAGGTGCTGGAGATCGGGGCATTTGCCACGGACGGCAACTACTGCGACCTCTGGCGGATCGATTTTACAGAGGAAAGAACTCCCGTGCAGTATGAAAACGAGGGGATTTCATGGCCGTTTCGCATCCCGCTGCCGGAGCTGATCGTGAACAGTGAAACCATTGACGGAGGTTGCGTCAAATGAAAAATACATTTTTCGAAGAACAGAATCTTCCCACCTTGGCGGAAAGAGATCTCGCCTGCGACTTCGCCGTTGTCGGTGGCGGACTGGCCGGATTGTGCGCCGCAGTGGCGGCCGCCAGAAACGGACTTCATACTGTTCTGCTGCAGGATCGGCCGGTGCTGGGCGGAAACGCCTCCAGTGAAATCCGGATGGGAATCGGCGGACACACCGGAACGGGACTTTTGGAAGAGCTGCTGCTGGAAAATCTCTACCGGAATCCCGGCCTGCGTTTCACCGTATGGGATGATGTGATGTACGGGTTCGCCCGCCGGGAACCGAATTTGACGGTACTGCTCAATACGCCCGTAATTTCCGTAAAAACAGAAGCGAACCGGATTGTTTCCGTCACCGGCTTTCATCTGCAGGAGTATGCCCGCATCGAGGTGACGGCACACTGTTTTGCTGATTGTTCCGGGGATGGAATTCTCCGCCTCTCCGGGGCGGAATTCATGAGGGGCCGGGAATCCCGGGAGGAGTTCGGCGAGCCGGACGCGCGGGAAGTGCACGATTCCTGCACGATGGGCAATTCCATCCTTTTTCAGCTCCGCAAGTGCACCCGCCACGTGCCGTTCCGGGCTCCGGAGTGGGCTTATCATTATACCGATAAAACGATTCCGGCGCGTCCGCTGGAGCTGGAACGGAACAATTTCTGGTGGATCGAACTGGGAGGAACGCAGGATACCATTCGGGACTCGGACAAGATCCGGGATGAGCTGTACAAGGTCGCTTACGGGGTCTGGGAGTACCTGAAAAATCATCCGGATGGACGCGGCAGAAATTATGAGCTCGCCTGGATCGGGGCGCTGCCGGGCAAACGGGAGAGCATCCGTTTCGTCGGCGAACACGTCCTGACGCAGAATGATATTGCCGAGGACTCCTCCGGCACCTTTCCGGATGCGGTCGCCCGCGGAGCATGGGGGATGGACGATCATCATCCCGAAGGCGTCAACTACCCCGGCTGGCCCAACCGGAATCTGCGGATTCACAAGCGGTTTCACATTCCGTACCGTTCCCTCTATTCCGGAAACATCGAAAATCTGTTCTTCGCCGGACGGCAGATTTCGGCGACTCACCTGGCGATGAGTGCGACGCGCGTAATGGGGACCTGTGCCGCGCTGGGACAGGCCGTCGGAACCGCGGCCGCCGTCGCGCTTCGACATCACTGTTCCCCGCACGAGGTTTTCTGTTCTAACCTGGCGGAACTTCAGCAGCTTCTGTTGAAGCAGGATCAGGATATTCCGGGTATTCCGATCAACTATCCGCCGCTGACGAAACGGGGCAGAGTATCGCACGAGGTGCTCAGAGACGGCAAGGAGACGGAGAGTGCTCATGCATTGGAACTGCTTCCCGGCGAGGCGTGCGGCTATCGATTTGACACGGAGGAAAAGATTGCGGAGGTCCGTCTGGTGTTTGACAGCGACGTGACCGATCCGAAACGGCTCCGCTGCTTTGAACCGGAGAGCGAGTATCGTACCCTGCCGGACTGCCTGCCGAAAGAAATTGTTCTTGAAGTTTATCAGAACAACCGGTGGCGGCACTGGCAGACGATTCGGGAAAATCACCGGCGTCTCCTGATTCTGCCGGGGCCGGATGAGCCGTGCCGGGGTATTCAGATGAAACTGCTTCTCAGCTGGGGAGGAGGTCCCGGCCGGATCTGCTCGTTCTCCGTCGAATAAAGCGCGGCCCGTTTTTCTTTGCCCTGCATAAGTTTGTTGCTGGTGTTGTAATAAATCCGGAGTTGGCCGGGGGGAGTCGTGTCGGATGTCGTTTCCCAGGGAGATACCGCTTCTTCAGACTAGAAAAATTCCGTTGTATCCGACTGAGCGGCCGATTCCGCGGACCGGTGGAAACAAAAATCCTGCCGTGGATTTGCAATCTGCGGTTTCAACGATATGGTAATACAAAGGACCGTCTGACGGAGGGTGGACGAGGATGAAGCACGGGGCGTTCGGAGAAGCGGAACAGATGTCAGAAAACAACCGTTTTAATGTCTCTGTCCGGCTGGGGACACGGGAGCCGCTCGCCTTCAACCGTTACTGCTCTTATGCGCTGTCAGAGCTCCAGATCGTAATCCGAGGTTCCGCCATTCACCATATGCAGGAACGCTCCATGCCGATCCGGGAAAATGATGTTCTGCTGCTGCATCCCGGTATGCAGAACTATTTTACCGACGGCTCTGACGATTTTTTACTTCACCGCATCTGTTACAACTCCAAAGTTCCACCGCCGGCAATTTTCGGCGAACCACTGGAGCTGTTTCAACACCTGTATCCAGGAACAGAAAATCCGGGATACGATCCACTAGTGCCGGTCACGCATGTGCCGGACTACGACCATGAGCTCTATTTAAACCTGATCCTTCGGCTCTACTATGAATGCACCAAAAAGCGTCTGGGCCACAAGATCATGGTGCCGACGATGTTTGTGGAACTTCTGGTCTATCTTGCCCGCGGTTATAATCAGGAACTCGAACCCGGCGCCTCATGGCGTCTTGAAGCGCCCGCCGCATATCTGGCACGACACTTTGACGCACCGCTCGATCTGGCGATGCTGGCGAAACTGGCGGGCATGTCGGAGCGAAATCTTTTCCGCCATTTCAAGCAGCAGTTCGGCATGTCTCCCCGGCGCTATCTCGAACGATTGCGGATTCAGAATGCGATGCGCCTGCTGCGCAACAGCGACTGCGGCCGGGAGGAAATCGCTATGCAGTGCGGCTTCTGCGACGGAAACCATCTCTCCCGCGTCTTTCAGAAAGTGACAGGATGCAGCTGCCTGCATTTCCGCCGCCGGGCCAGAGAAACGAAGCCCGACAGCGATGATTGTGCTTCTTCCCGCAATTGATCCGGACAACGTCGAAATCGCTTTCTTCAAATCAGAAAATAGATATATTTGTCTTTTTTATACTTATTTTTGGCAATTTTATTAATTCTATATGTATTTTTTGATGTTATATTAGACATTGAAAAGCCATTGCGGGAGCATATGGCGAGGAACTCAATTCTGCTCAAACAGGGGGAAGAGCGAAGAAGGACGTTTTTGCAGGAAGACCATCGGTTCGGGAGTCCAGCCCGTAAGAGGAGACGCTGTCGATGAGAAAGAAAATTTCTTCGTATTTCATTTCAGGAGGGATTGTCGTCATGAAAAGCTCGGATCAAGTGAGTCTCTTTCCTGCCCGGCCGCGACAAGTTTTTACGCTGATCGAACTTCTGATCGTAATTGCGATCATTGCGATACTGGCGGCGATGCTGCTCCCCGCACTCAACAAAGCCCGGGAATCGGGGAAACGCGCCTCCTGTGCCTCCAATGTCAAGCAGTTGTGCACGATGGTTTTTCTCTATACCGGTTCCAATGAGGATTACCTGCCTGTCCGGGACATCTGGTACCAAGCTCTCCTGGACAACAAGAAAGACGTTGAGAAGAATCTGCCGAAAATCTTTTTCTGTCCGGCGCAGCAGAATCCCCCACTTAGTTATCAGACAATGCATTATGGGATCAATGAAAACATCACCTCCAAGGAGCTGGTGCCGCGCCGGATCTCCCAGTGCAAACGGCCTTCCCAGATCATTCAACTGGCGGACGGTGACGGTGACGGCGACGGCGATTATATGATCAATGCCGCCTTTTGGATCATCGGCAGTTTTCACAGCGGTCCGACCCCCATCGGCTATCTTGATGGTCACGTTTTCTCACAACTGCGCACCCTGGTAAGCAGAATGAATGCAATGCCGGGTACCACGTCGGCCGTCGGCTCATGGACCACGGAATTGAGCCGGATATGGGGGAAAGACAACTGGTTTATGAAATAATTTCCGCCGGAATTTGGCTTGCATCCGTACGTCAGGAGGCCATGATCTCCATGGATTTTTTCAGCTTTTTCACTCGCCATCAATCAGAAAGGAATTGAACATGAAAAAAATGTGCAAAAAACTGTTCTGCGCCGGCATCTTCGCTCTGACCTCTGCGCTTCCGGCGGCAACTCCCATCGAAAATGACTTTTCCGTGAATGCCGCGACCAAGGGCATGACGCTCGGAAAAAATGCCGCAATTGCCGATGGAGTTCTGGACCTGAAAGGGTGGCCGGTCGCCCGCTGGGATCTCTCCTCCTTCCGCGGGCCGATGAGAATCCAGTTCCGCCTCTCCCCGCAACAGGCGCTTCACGAGAAGAATTTTCATTACGGGTTCAATCTGGTTGCGGAGGATGGAAGAAACGCTCTGTTCTACGCCGCCCGCAACCGCATTGACGCGCAGCTCACTTCACCGAAGACGGAGGGCGGAAAAGTTCTGAACAAGGCGTGGATCAACCCGAAAATGGAAACCGGCATCCAGGACCGGAAATGGAGTCAATTTGACATTACGGTCACGGAACAGGAGGTTCAGGTCCGCATCGACGGCGCACTCTGCATGACCGCCCGCTTTGCCCTTCTGCCGTTGAAGGAGTTCAATTTTCACAGCTACAACTATCATCTTCAAGTCGATGACCTGAAGATCGAAGCTGTCGGGGATGGGCAGAAATGAATCTCAGCAGAACAATCCTGCTTCTTCTGCTCCTTGCCGGAGCGGGCAGAGGGTTGGCTGTCGAGCCGGTCATTCAGGACTTTTCCTCCTCCGGGGACGCCGGGCAGATCGGCCGGAATGCGGAGATCAAGGACGGGGTGCTGAAGTTGAAAGGGTGGCCGGTCGCCCGCTGGGATCTCACCCCGTTCAACGGCCCGGTCCATATTCGTTTCCGTCTGAAACCGCTGCGGGCGCTCCATGAAAAGAATTTTCACTACGGCTTCAATTTGTACAGCCGGACCGGCACCCATGCGCTGTTTTATGCCGCCAACGGCAGGATTGCCGCCCATCTGCTCAAGCAGGAGGGCGATTCCGAACGACGTATCGCCGCGGCCTGGATCCCGACCGGGATGAAGACCGGAATCCAGAACGGGCAGTGGGCGGAATTTGATATTTCCGTCGGCCGCGAAGTGGTCTCTGTCATGATCAACGGCACCCGCTGTCTTACAGCAAGATTTCCCATGATTCCGCTTGCCGCGTTCAGTTTTCACAGCTACAACCACGAACTTGAAGTGGATGATCTCCTCATCGAGCCGGTGGTTGAGAAAGAGGCCGCAGTTGCGCTTGAACCGCTCTTTGCCGCAGATTTCAACCGGAATCTCGACGCCGTCACTCTCCGGGGAACGGTATCTCCCGTCCGGAAAGGCCGGGCGGAACCGGTACAGGATGCGGATGGCGGCGCGGTGCGGCTTACCGGCAGCACGCTGAATTATCCGTTCCAGGCGGAACTCTCCCCGCGTCAGGGGGCGATTCAGTTTCGCGTTCGCAGCGTTGACGGCCGCGGCGGCGAAATCCTGCGCCTCTCGGATGGGGCTGGCGACCGCGTCCGCTTCGCGCTTCGCAAGAACTCCCTTTCGGCGGTTATCGCGCAGAAGAGAAATCCGCGCGGACTGCTGTTTCAGCGCGCCGTTCCCGGAGACGGCGGCGACTGGGTTCTGATCACGCTGGTGTGGAAGCCGGACCAGACCACCAGACTTTTTGTCAACGCACTGCCGTATGTCGTGGATTTCAAACCGGGGCAGCGCGCGCCGGATATGGTCGATCCGGCATTTGACGGCATAACGCAGCTGATCCTGGGCGGGGAAGGGGACCTCGTCGTCGACGATGTCAGGCTCTGGCGGCGGCCGCTCTCCAACCGGGAGGTCTACGAAACCTATCGCAAAACCATGCCGCTTGACATGGTGATGGAGGAGACCTTGTTCGATGAAACCCGGGATGCCGAGCCGGTGGTCCGGGTCGCGCCCGGAGGATTTTTCACTCGACCGCTCCCGGTGGCGGCTCCGGCATCGATTCCTGCAGAGGCGGAGTTTCAGCTTACCCTCCTGCGAAACGGAGACTCCCGCCCTCTGTACGAAACGACCATACGCAAAATGGTCGAAAAGCCCGAAGAGATCCGGTTGGCTCCGATTCGGCTGCCGTTCGGAAGTTACACGTTAGTCTGCAACATCTTGCGTGACGGCACCCGGCATCGTAAATCCTTCCCCATCCTCTCTGCCCGGGCACCGGCAGCGCGGAGAATGGCCGAAGCCGCCGATGTTTCCGCCGGGAAACTGCTGTTTGAAAAAAACTTGACCTCCGCGGCCGATCCGGCGGTCTTCAGCGAGGGGGGAACGCATACCGGTGGTGGCGGCCGCTATCTGGAAGCCGGTTCCGACAAGGGGGACCGCTTCTGCTTCGAAATTCCCTTTCCTCCGGAGCAGCTGGGGAAACCGGTGCTGCTCGACATCACCTGGCCGGACGACAAGCCGCGCTCCATGGGATTCTACATGTACGGCAACGGCATTGGGGCCAACCGGGACCGGCTGCAGAGCGGCATCCAGTCGGGGCGGGAATATCCGGAGAGCGGTGAATTGCAGACGACTCGGCACCTTTTCTACCCCGGGGTGGAAACCTATCTCTTTGAGGCGCGCACCATGGCGAAAGAGATGCCGGCTGCCGTGGCGAAGGTCCGCGTCTACGCGCTGGCGGAAGAGGAACTACCCCGGCTGGCTCTCCGGGAACCGGAGGGACTGCCCGGGCGGAAATTCGGTTTCGTGGACGAAGATCAGACCTTCAACAACAATCTCGGAATCGACCGGGCCAATCGACGTTCGCCCCGGTATCGGGAGTGGCAGACACACTACAACTCGATGACCGCCTTCGTGCTGGATGAGACCATCCGCTATTTCGACTATGTCGGGATGAACCGCTTCTACTGCCCCTACTGGCGGTATGCGAGCGGCTCCGCCAACGTCGAAGGACACACCGGCAACGGACTTTTCCCGTTCCGCCAGGGCGATATGCCCTATATTCTGAAGCGATTTGCCGATGCAGGGATGGAATTCATTACCGCGCTTCAATACAGCACGCTGCCGGAAGGAGCGAATGCCACGAAGATCGACCGGGATTTCCGAAAAGAGGGCATTCTTCTTGAAAATCGATATGGCGAACTCTCCAATGAGAACGGTCTGGGGCGTTTTACCGTCGACCCCTCTGCGCCGGAGACCCTTTCGCTCCTGGGACGCCACCTCTTCGATACCGTCGATTACTTCCGTCGCTATCCCTCCTACGGCGGCCTCTTCTGGTGGGGAGGGCTGGAAGGCTGGCCCAATCTGAACGAAGGGTATGGCGCAGCCACCGCCCGCCGCTTCACCCGCGACACCGGGATCGCACTCCCGGAAGCGCCGGCGGACCGCTACCGGCAGCTCACGGGTCCCCTCCGCCGGGAGTGGATCAACTGGCGGGCCAGCGTGACGGAACAGTTCATCCGCGCCGTCAGAAAAGGGTTGACCGCCGCCGGCGGGAACGTACCTCTGCTGCTGCAGGTGCCGCTCGAACCTGCAGCGCGGGAGGAGCATGGGCTGGATCTCGAGGCGATCGCCCGGATTCCCGACATTCAACTGATGATTCGCCGCTGGCCTACCAGATATCGGCACGGATTTCACTGGGGGACGGAGGAGCTGCCGGACAACGAGCAGATGTACCGCTACGACGACCCGGCGCTGGTCAAGCTGCGCCGGAGCGGCAAACTGTACGGCGTATTCGCGTTCTACACCTATTTTGAGACCTACGTCTCCCCGGTCGCCGCGATGGCGAAGCGATACCCGACGGTTTTTGAAGATGCCGACGTGAAGCCGCACGGACGCTGGTTTCTGCGCGAATTCGCCTTCGATGTCGGCGCCATGGATGCGCTGGAAATCGTTTCCGGCGGGCAGGTGCTCAGTCCGGTGGGCAGGGAGGCGGAAGTGCGCGAATTCGCCCGTGCCTACCGGGCGCTTCCCGCGATGAAGTTTCACGATGTGCCGGGATTGACCGATCCGGTTGTCGCACGGTTTCTGGTGACGAAAAACGGCACCTATTTCTATTGTGTGAACATGTTCCATGAACCGGTCACGGTGGAGCTTGACGCGGGCAGGGAATTTACGAAAACCGATCTCTCCACCGGAGAGCGTTCGTCCGGGCGCAAAATCGAACTCAAGCCGTTCGAACTGCGTTCGTTTCTGGTGCCGGAGGAAAAATTGCAGTTCAGCAGGATCACACTGGTTTCCGTCGGCTCCCGCGCGGAGAAGATCTATGCGCAGCGGCTGGAAATTCTCCGGCAGGCGGAGGAGAAACTGCGCGCCCGCGCCCTCGATACGGACAGGGAGCAGCGCACCATCGGCCAGATCAGCCGGCATATGGAGCGCAACGAGTGGTGCGAAGTCTGGCGGCTCGCCTTTTCCCGGGCGATGAACCAGCTGCTGCACAACGTTTCGGAGGTGGAACACCTCGTCAGCCGGGAACGGATGCTCAAGGCCAACCGAATTGCGATCAACTGCGGCGGAACGGTCTATGTTCCCGGGCGCGACGGAGATGTGTTTTTTTCGGACCAGCCTTTTGACGGGAAGTTTGGCTGGATCGGGCGCCGTTCCGCCGTCACCCGGGCGGTCAACAAGCCGCTCGAATTTCATCTTCTGTACGAGAGCGAGGCTTACGATGTGGATGGTTACCGCTTCCGGCTGCCGCCTGGCAACTACCGGCTGCGGCTCTATATGAAGTGCGGCTTCCCCAAAGATTCCAAACCGGACTACTTTGTCTTTGACATTCTCGGCAACGGCAGGGTGCTGGCAAAGAATTTCGACCTCTTTGTCGCCTGCAAAGAGGACTTCGATCAGTCGACGGTGCTGGAATATCCTGTTCGGATCGAGGCGGGCGGCTTCTTCGACCTGACGTTCCGGACCGACGGGAAACACTATCCTTCGGCCCGGCTGATCAATGGATTGGAGATTTTTCCTGAATGAACCTTCGGAACGAGTGTATTGTTATGGCAATGGCTGTATGGCTGGCGGGGGGAATTCATGCGGCGGATTCCGGGGTGACCGCCCTGCGGATCTCCGCTGCTCCCTCCCTGGAGAGTCCCGAGTGGCACAGTGTCCGGGAAGAAACACTTCAACCTGTCGATACTGGAGGATTCTGGTCGCCGTTTGAGCGGCGCAGCGGAATGACCGGAAAGGTGCTGGAACCGGGCCTGGTTCAGCTGATGTGGAGCCCGGATGCGCTCTACGTCCGCTGCCGGCTGACCGATTCTGACCTGGTGGCCTCTCCGCAAAATCGGGACCAGAGCGCCATTTATATGGCGGCGGATGCGGTGGAGCTGTTTCTCAAATGCGACGATTCTCCCTGTTACTGGGAGTTTCACGGTTCCATCGACGGGAAGAAGAGCGGCTGGCGGTATTCGTCGCGCGGTCGACTGGGGCTGCCCGGTACGGATGTGCGTTCCGCCGTGACGGTGACGGTTCAGGAGGAGGGCACGCGAAATCACCTGGGGGACAGGGATGCAAACTGGCAGATCCTCTTCCGCGTAGATGCTGAAGAACTTCGACGCGGTTCCGGCTGTCCGTGGCCGGGAGAACGGAGATGGCGGATGCAGCTGGTTCGCTACAACTATTCGCAGTATCTCCCCTGTCGGGAGGTCTCGGTATTTCCGAAAATGCGGGAGTTCAATCCGCATCTGACGGAGGATTATGCGGAGATCCGCTTCGTCGAAAAATCGGCGAAGCGGGCTGAGGACCCTGTAGAGAGCGGGCGCATCTTCGCCGATTGCTCCGTCGTACTGTTCGATATCGACAACACCATCACATATTACAAGAGCAGGGAGTTTCCGACTCTGCACGGAAATTTTCTCTTCCCGATTATTCGCGATCTCATGGTGGAGCGCGGCTGGCGAAAGGAGAAGGCGGAAGAGGCAATCCTTGCGTTTACCGGACGGATCCCCAACTGGGATTATCCCGATTTCTTTGCGGCATTTGATCTTCCGCCCCGGGAGGCGTTCCGCCGCTGCCGGGAATGGCATGAGAAGTATATCGGGGTCAATCAGGACGCTTTGACGTTGATCGACACTCTGCGCCGGCAGGGGAAACGTCTGGCAATCGCCAGCAACAATCCCTACACCGGCTGTCTGTGGAAATTGCAGCAGGCGGGGCTGGCGGATGAAAACGGCTCCTCCGTCTTCTGCAAAATTTTCAGCACCGATGTCGTGCGCGGCTGCAAGGGAGAGCCGGCAGTGTGGCCGAACATTCTGGCGCGTCTGCCGTACCTCCCGGAAAAAATCGGGATGGTGGGCGACAATCCGCTTGAGGACTCCGATTTGCCGCGAAAGTACGGCATAAAAGCAATCTATCTCTTTGAGCGCAATCAGCCCCGGATGGAGTTCGGTGCGATTCACTGACAGAGGGGAAAGGAGTTTTATGTGCGGGAAAAAAGAGTTGCCTCTCCTGATGGCCTCGATGATCTGCGGAGCGCTGTGCTCCGGCGGGAACGCGGAGACGATGCGTTTCGGCGAACTGCTGTGCGACAATGGCGAAACGCTGATTCTGTCAGCGCCAGCCCGGTGGGAAGGGAAGCTGAACGGAAGTTCGATCGCCGTGGAATTTTCCGAAAACCGCTGTCGGATTCCCTGTGATTGCAAACAGCAGAATCTGGCGGAACTCGAAACCGAAATCGACGTGCCGGCCGCCGGAGAGATCCGCATCGGTTGCGGCGCGGACTGGTACTTTGAGTTCATCGTTGACGGCAGCACCGTCTACTCCACCTGGCAAAAGGGGAACGGCACGGCCGATTTCGGTCGTTTCAACCACATTTTTCAGGTTCCGGTGCGGGCAGGCAGACATCAGATCCGGGTCCGGCTGCGCAACGGAATGGGCGGAATGAGCTTTCATTGCGGTCCGCCGACAAAACCGCCGTACCGCAACCGGCAGCCGGTTCCGACGGAAAAACTGATGCAGGCGCTGTCGACGCTCTACACTTCGGACTGCCGCCGCCTCTCCCCGGAGCGGCGCACGGCGCTCCAGGTCTGCCAGGATGCTCTGGATCTGATTGAACCGGGAAACCGGGAGCCGGAACAGCCGGTCAATCAATGGCTCGATTCTGCCTTGGAAAAGATCAAAAGAGAGGTTCCGGCGGAGCCGGTCTCCGGCAATCGGGTCGTCCTCTGGCTGGTTTACAATATGGGAGTGATCGTCAAAACATCCGGCGCGACGTTCGGAATCGACATCTGCCATCCGAGAGCTGCGGAACTTGCCGATCTTCTGGATTTCGCCATGATCACGCACTTTCACCCCGATCATTTCGACCGGAAGTTTGTGGAAGCGATGCAGCGGGAGGGATTTATTGCCGGGAAACCGGTGTTGAGCAGTTTCTATCCGTCACGTCATTTCCGCAAATATCCGGCTGTGTGGCAGTTTGGAGACATCACCATCCGCACTAGTGACATCGATCACAATGAAATGCTGCCGAATTTTGTGACGACCTACGAGATCCTCTGCGGGAAGGGGGAAGAGGCCTGCACCATCCTGCACACGGGAGACGGGGCCAATGTCGCCCAGCTGAATCCGACGCGGAAGGTCAATATACTGATCGCCCATCCGCGGCCGTTCGGCGAGATCCATTTTGCGGCGGAAGCGGCCTTGAAGCTGACACCCGACCTCCTGATCGTCGGTCATCTGCAGGAGATCAGCCATGGATTCGGTCCCGGGCGGTGGAGTTACCAGACTGGATTCGACGAGTGCGCCGGGCTGCCCGTGTCCGTTGCCGGGGCGGTTCCCGTCTGGGGAGAAAAAATCATTTTCGATCCCGAGGAGGGAAGATGAGCGGGAATCATGAGCCGTCCTGGCTTGCGCAAGCTGTTTTCTATGAGATTTATCCAGCCAGTTTTCGCGATTCGGACGGAGACGGAATCGGCGATATCGCGGGTATGATCTCGCAACTCGACTATCTGCGTGATCTCGGTGTCAACGCACTCTGGATCAATCCCTGGTATGTTTCCTCTTTCCGCGACGGCGGCTATGACATTACGGATTTCATGCGGCCGGACCCTCGATATGGAACTCTTGCTGAAGCGCGGAACTTTTTCCGGGAAGCCCACCGGCACGGCATCCGGGTGGTTCTGGATCTGGTCGCCGGTCACACCTCGCTGGAACATCCCTACTTTCAGGAATCCTGCTGCGGTACCGGCAGTCGCCACCAGGATTTCTACATCTGGAATCCCAACAGCGTCTATCGCGGGACCGCAGAACAGTACTACATCGCCGGACTCTTTCCGCGCGGCTCGTACTGCGCCAATTTTTTCGCATCGCAGCCGGCGATCAATTACGGTTTCAACAAGGTGGAAAATCCCTGGGAAATGTCCTGTGACCACCCGGTCTGCCGGGCAAACCGGGAGTGGCTGATTTCCGTCATGCGGTACTGGCTCGATCTTGGGTGTGACGGATTCCGGGTAGACATGGCTTCGTCCATCATCAAACGGGATCCCGGCTTTGAAAAGACTTCGCAATTCTGGCAGTCGGTGCGGACCATTTTCGACCGGGAGTATCCTGAAGCGGTACTCCTTGCCGAGTGGTTCATGCCGGAGAGATCGCTGGCGGCCGGCTTTCACCTTGATTTTGTTCCGCCTTCGGGACTTTTCCGCAATGACAGCTGGAGCAGCCCGCAGATATTTTCCGGAGAGATTCTGTTTTCCGCCGCGACGAAGGGGAATGACGGCAAATGGCTCAGCGGCTATCGGAAGCTGTGCGACGTCTGCAATCCAGCGGGGCTCTGTCTGTTCTCCGGAACGCATGATCAATGGCGGCTCTCGTATTTCGGCAGCGATCGTGAAACGATGGTGAAGCTCGCATTCATGACGGCGCTTCCGGCGCCCCCTTTTTTCTATTACGGGGATGAAATCGGCATGCGGCATCTTGTCGGCGTCGCAGTCGAGGGCAGTGCGTCGCGCGGCGGAGCCAGAACTCCGATGCAGTGGGATCATTCACGCAATTTCGGCTTCTCCACTGCGGCACCGGAGAAGCTCTATCTGCCGATGGATTCCGCCGCCGGGGCTCCGACCGTGGAAGAGGCGCTGGCGGGACGAAATCCTCTTTTCACCACGGTCAGGGAGTTGATCCGTCTGCGGCGTGATCATTCCGCCCTGGGAGGAGACGGTGCGCTCGAACTGGAGTGCCCGGAAAACTTTCCGCTGCGTGTAACAAGACGGCTGTCGGGAGAAACGATATTTGCCGCCTTCAATCCGTCCGGAGTCCCGGTCAGCTGCCCGCTGGAAGGGGAGTGGGAAACGCTGCTGACTCGTGGCGTCGTCCGGAAGAACGAGGTGCTGCTGTTTGAGCCGGTTTCCTTTCTCTTTCTCCGAAAGACGGCTTCACAACCGGGGGCGCGATGATGCACGACGTGGGGTGCCCCGGGCATGGTTTTGGGGGAAGATAGCCCGGGAGAGTTCATCGGTTTGCTGTAACTGAGATTCGAGATTCGGCACTTTGTCGTGCCGGATGCGGATGAAATTCATACGGAAATTTGCAATTGGCGAACGGCGGGATATAGTAACCTGACGAGTGTCACATTGATTTTGCTGATAAATGGATCCTGGGAGGAAGGACGTGCAATGAAACAGCTGATTTTAAACACCGAAGTCAAAAGGCCGTTGTCGAAAATCTGGGAATTCGGCGTCAACACCTGTCATGCGCCTCTCTGGCTGCGCACCGATCTTGCCGGGCAGCTGAAACGGCAGCATGAGGAGCTGGGATTTCGGCATATCCGGTTTCATGACGTTTTCGGCGATGAACTGGGAGTGGTGGATTCCGAGGGAAACTTCCATTTCGAACGGGTCATTCAAATCTATAAGAATGTGCTGGCTTGCGGCATGAAACCGTTTGTGGAACTCTCTTCCATGCCGGGCGCGCTCGCTTCGGGGGAGAATCACCTCTGTTTCTACAAATTTCGTTCCGATCCGCCGACACGCTGGGAGGCCTGGCGGGAACTGATCGAGACCTTTCTGCGCACTCTTACGGACTCCTTCGGCGAGGATGAGGTTAAGACATGGTATTTCGAAGTCTGGAACGAGCCGGATCTGCCGTTCTGGAGCGGGGATCGCGATGGATATTTCCGGTTGTATGATCTTGCGCGGAACGCGATAAAATCCGTATCACGTTCCTACAGAGTCGGGGGGCCGGCCACCTCCAAGACGAAATGGATTCCGGAATTCGTCGCTCACGTTTCAAAGCCTTCGGCGGATGATCCGGATGACGGGATCCGGTGTGATTTCATTTCGACTCATGCGTATCCCAGCGATCTGGCGTTTCTCAACAGCGCGGAAGGTTCCGTCCGTCTGGAACAGGCATCTGTGATGAGGGAGTTGTATACTGCTGTGCGGCAGGTGCTGGATACGGCCTGGGGACCGGATTTCCCGCTTTTCGCTGGGGAGTGGAACTCTTCCGCCGGGCCGTATGCCTTCAATCATGATGAGTGCAACAACGCGCCGTTCGTCTGCAAGACGATGTGTGAATTGCGCGGACTGTGCACCGGCAGCATGTACTGGGGAGCGAGCGACATCTATGAGGAAGGGGGATTCCATTATGCCCCGTTCCACGGAGGCTATGGGCTGGAGACGGTCAACAGCATTCCCAAGGCCGCCTACCATGCATTCCGATTTCTGCATGATCTTGGGGAGACGGAACTGGAAGCCGCCTTTGACCAGCCCAGTGAAGAGCACGGTGCGCTGGCGACGGAGCAAAATGGGGAAATTCGAGTTCTGGTCTGGAATTACCGGTCGCCCGAAACGGCGGGCGAACCGCTGGAGTTTGGAATTTCAGGTGCCGGGAATTGTCGGGGGACCGTGGAACGAATTGAACCCGGTTACGGCAGCGCATACGAAACCTGGCGGGAACTGGGAAGTCCGGAGTTCCTTGATTACCGGAGTTTTGAGAAGCTGGCGGCGGCATCTCGGACACGTCGGGAAGATTTCGCCGAAGGAGAAACGATCTTTCTGGCGCCGGGAACCGTTGCGCTGCTTTGTTTCCGCCACGGTCAGTAAAAAAGTTTGGTTCCATCTGAGGGACAGGGGGGGATCCCGTCTACAGGCCTCTGAGGGCTGCGGCTCTCTGAGTGCTTGATCCAACAGGGAGGGATGGGGACCTCTGTGCTTGAAAACTGCTGACCGAGGCAGCGGCAGTTTCTGATCCACTAGGGTGGGATGGAGACTCCCGCCGCGCAGGTGTTTGCGAGCATCAGATCTTCGTTTCTAATCCACTAGGGTGGGATGGAGACTCAGGAGTCATAGTATTGGAGCTTGCGGTGGGTATGAGTTTCTAATCCACTAGGGTGGGATGGAGACTCAGGAGTCATAGTATTGGGGCTTGCGGTGGGTATGAGTTTCTAGATCGTGTCGTCAATAGTTAAAAGACCCAAGCTGCAATACACCTGATTTGTA
>OLGD01001218.1_pt1 | contig 41310 bp, 31 predicted proteins | sample 1605311 | NCBI WGS metagenome assembly OLGD01 (sample SAMEA3888917, study PRJEB22519) | human gut metagenome | biome: human gut; feature: human-associated habitat; material: faeces | place: Denmark | collected 2010
ATATAGTAGCGTTTTTTGCCCTTGCGAAACACCTTTTCTTTCTTCTCGTTATAATCGAAGTAGTAGAAGGACACTTTCTTCTTTTGAGTGATCGCAAGCTCGATTTCATTTATACTATAGTAAATGTATTCATTAGAATGCTTTGTCGTATTATAAATTTTGGTTTCGCTTTTCATGATTTCGCCACGCCGACTACCGCCAAGAGCAGCAACCTTGCCAACTAATTCATCGGTCTTTTTTGGCGTGATAAAAGACGCTGCATTTACCGCATCTATCAATATCCTTATTTCCGGCACATCAAAACTTCTGTCCTCTACATAATACTCGTTTGAGGAGCTACGATTACATAAGATTTCATAGCCGTTTTGATTCAGTGCCTTAATATCACTATATAAGGTTTCACGGCTACACCCGATCCCCTGCTCTTCAAGTTTTTTCAGTAAAGTATTTGTCTGCATGGGATGCTCTGCGTCCGTTTCCTGCCGAAGTATCTCCAAAATAATGACATATTTCAACTTTTGTTTACTTCCCGTGCGCATTTCATCCTCCTTGGCAATAAGTAGACCTCACCATTATAGAAATATTATATCACATTGAGTCGTATATGTAAAGAGCAAGATGTGATATTTTTTCGACATCTTTCCAAAAATAACAAAAACGCGTACCCTGTCAGGATACGCGTTCATCTTTACTTTTTGAATGTATTTATCATCACTTTGACTGCCTTCTTTTGCTCCTCTGTCAATGAGCGCCAGTCGTCAAATAGCTCCTTTAATTCCTCATCAACTTCTATCAAATTACCCTCCGCAAAAAACTGGCTCAAAGTCATTCCAAACGCTTCGCAAATCTTTTCTATTGTTTCAATGGACGGCATAGTATTTCTATTATACCAGTTATAAATACACTTATCAGTAATACCAGCTTTTTCCGCAAGACGATATACCGACCAACCACGGTCAAGCCGGAGTTTTTCAATTTTATCTAAAACATTCATTGGGGAACTCCTCTTTACAAATCACAGAACAACAGTTCCCCTATATTATAGATAAAAAATACTCAAATTATAATAGCCACTTGTTTACTTACTATAGAATACTTGTGTAATTATGAAAAATTGATTTTGCATAGCCAAAACATCACGAATCATATCAAAATCCTCCTAAAAGAGGATCAGGAGACTATCTATTTAGAATAAAACATTATTCAAGACCGTTAAAATCAGATGTCGTTAGTTCGAGTCTGACACGTCGAGAAATGACAGCTGTATTTTTGCAACATTTTGCCCGGTTTTTTGACTGCATAAATTTGACGTTTATTCAATAATTATGCACTTTTAGACAAGAAAAAAGCGAGTATTTTGCATAAATACTCGCTTTTCTTGAATTGACAGCTTTTTTGTACTGCCAACATGGCTGCCCCTGACAGACTCGAACTGACGACACTTCGGTTAACAGCCGAATGCTCTCGCATTCGTTCAGGTTTACAGGTAAATAAACTATTCTGTCATTCCGTTATTCTATTACTTTCCAACGACCTGTTTTGTCTGATCCGTCACGCTCTATTATACCCCGCTCTTTTAATTTCCCTATATTACGCACAATGGTCGATTCGTTTTTATTAAGTTTATCGGCTATTTCTTTTACTGTTATTTCCGAATTATCTTTCAGACAATTTATAATCTTTTGTTGTGTCGCAGATAATTTTACACTTGCATTTACACTTGCATTTACACTTGCATTTTCTGTCTGTAAAATAGACATCGCAGCATCATCGTATTTGAATTTTACATCAATAAAATGCTCCGAAATATCAAATATGCTCTGCGGATAAATTTTCAATATCTTTTTCATTCCAGAACCGAGTTGTTCACATAAATCCATATCGGAGAATATTCTCATCAACTCTTTATTACGCGGGAGCGATCTTCCTTCAAAGAATTCTTTTTCGGATAAACCAATCGGAAGCCCGCCCGAAGAAATTACTTCGATTCTGTCATCGTAAATTTCAAACACGGGATATGCACCGCCGATATAATCATTATGGATAATCGCGTTAAGAACAGCCTCGCGCAATGCCGACTTATCTACCAGCCTGATTTCTTTTCTTTGCGCCTTACCGCCGACTCTAACAACCGTAGCGTTCGCAACGTTCAAACGTTCTAAAACGTTCATTGCCGACTTGATAAGACAGCATCTTCCGAATTCATTTCGTTCGATAATATCTAATTTTTCCGTTCCCTTAAAGCGAGCAACCTTTATCGACGTACCGTTATTATCTGCCATAAGATATGCCGCATAATTATATTTGCCGTCATCGGTAAATAGATCGAGATTTTTCAGAAAATGATTTCCCGACACATCATATCCTTTTTCTTCATAAAAGATTTTCAGTTGCGTGAAAGTCAGTTCCTGATTGGGCGCGACAACATTGTGGAGAGTATTATGGATGCGACGAGAGAATAATCCGTCAATCATCGTCTGCGTCATTTGCGCCGCCTGCGTTCCTATGCGAATAAAACAACCGTTCGGAGTCATACCATATTTTTTCAAATAATATGGTTTTTCCAATCCGCCTGCAACCGTAACGACGATGTAATTTTTGTCATCGCTATTTTTTATTTCAACGGTAAACAAGCCCATCGCGGACGGCAAAATATTATTCTTAATTCTATCCGCTATCGCAAGAGCGATTTTATCCACATCGTCAATACCACACAGATTCCCGTTATCTTCCGCGCCGATTATAATCTGACCGCCGAGCGTATTCAGAAACGCATCTACTTCTTTTTCTAACGAATCGTTCAGTATTTTCTTTAACTCTGTTTTTTCGTTTTCATTAAAAATCATTACGCAGATACTCTCCTATGTATCGAAACTTTATGTGTTCATTATATCAAATTTTAGCCGAGATTTCTATATATTTTTACGGCGAGCCGCCGTTCCCAATTCGTGAACATAAATTTTCTGCCATTACTAACGGGAGAATACGGTTTTCCTCTGCAATTAAACAGTTAAATTCATATAAAATAAAAATTGCATCAATGCCGTTTCGGGCATCAATGCAATCCATTTACCTAACTATCTTCTCAAAAGGACTGTGGCGGCACACCGCCGACCTTATTTTTTCATTATCAACTTTCAATTTAAACTTAACCGCTAAATCCGCTCATCATGCCCGTAAGCATTACGACAAGCGGCATTGTTGCAAGTGAAAATACCGTAGTTGCGGCAACGATACTAACCGACAGCTCAACATCCTTGTTGAACTTTGTTGCAAACATAGTTGTTGTTGCGGCAGTAGGGGCTGATGTGGCAATTACGCAAGCCATGGTAATTACGGGTGTGACACGGCACAATGACATTACAACCGCTGTAATCATCGGTAAAGCAATCAGACGGACTGCCGAAGAAAAATATACGCCCTTGTCAGTAAACGCCTTTTTAAAGTCAGCCTGTGAAAGGTAAAAACCGATAATAAGCATCGGGAGCGGAGTGTTCAGAACTGCAAGATATTCAACCGGTTGACTGATTATGTACGGAAGCTTAAAACCTGTAATAAACAGGATAATTGCAAGAAGAACACCGATAAGACCGGGGTTGAGAACAAGCTTTTTGAATGAAAGCTGTTTTTTGTCACCGCTCATTGAAACAAGTCCGTGCGTCCACACAAAAATGTTGAATACGGCAACGAAAATTGAGCCGTAAAACCAACCGTCATCACCGAGAATTGCCTTCTGGAGGGGCAAGGACATAAATGCACAGTTTGAATAGATTGTTGCAAAGCGGATAACAGCCTTACGGCTTTCATCTTTATCATGAAAAATCAGGTTACAGATAAGTATTGACACAGCGAAAATAAGTGCAGAGCAGGCAACGCAAATTATAAGTCCGCTCAAAAGTTCAAACGAGAACTCCCGCTGAAAAGCAGATATCATTACGCAGGGCGTCACAACATACAATACTATATCGGTCATGTGACGGGCGGAAAAATCGGTGATAATTTTCTTCTTACCGCAAATAAAACCGACTGCAATCAAAATGAACAGTACAAGCACCTGTTGTGCAATAATGATGAAATTCTCTCCCATAAATCATTCTTCTCTCTTAAATTAATCGCTATCATTTTAGCACAGTTGCAAGAGGTTTTCAAATGATGATGTGCTTTTTTTCGTTTTTTTTGACAGAAAAAACGACATAGTTCACAAATATGAGTTAATAACATTGTGCATTTCAACTAACAGGAATTTTATTTTTTCGCAAATATGTATTAACCGCCGAATTTTTGTACAGTTTATTGACATTTTTTACTCTGAAATGTATAATATTTACAAAAGATAAAACTTTTATTTCTGCAATATTTTATTACTTTGAAAGAAGGATTTATTATGGCAACAACAAAGAAAACAACTGCAAAAACAGCCCCTGCAAAAACTGCTCCCGTTAAGGAAGAGCCTGTAAAAAAGACTGTTGCAAAGGCTGAGCCTGCTAAGACTGTTGCTGCAGCTGCAAAGAAGGCTGAACCCACAAAGACAGAAAATGTAAAGGTTGAAACTGTTAAGAAAGCAGAACCCGTTAAAAAGGCTCCTGTTAAGAAAGCAGCTCCAAAGAAGGTTGCTCCAAAGAAGCCCGTTCCGGTTGAAACAAAGGTTAATTTCTTCGTAGAATATGCAGGCGCACAGGTTCCTGTTGAAGAAGTAATCAAAAATGTTAAGGCTACATACGGCAAGGATGCAAAGGAAATTTCAATCTATCTCAAGCCCGAAGAAAGCAAGGCATACTTTGTTGCCGACGGCAACGCAGAAGAAATGGATGTATTCTTCTGCTGATTGCAATAGATTTTGAATTTAAAACACAAGCTTTAAAGACCGCTCAAAAGAGCGGTCTTTTGTTGTTTTAAGATGAATGTTGCGAAAAATCGTAGTGCGGATATTATTCGCCCCACGACCAAACAGTTAATTTCATATATAAAAAACGGTCGGGCGACAATGATTTGCATTTTGCAAACTGTCGTCCGACTTTGATTTTTAACTTTCAATTTTCCATACGCTCGGGCAATTTAACCCTCGCACTTGTAAAACTAACTTCTCGAACGGGGAACGGCGGTTCGCCGTATTATCTGTCTTTCAAATCAACATATTCCTTGTTTTCGGAAATGCTCATATATGCAGGACGGATAATCTTACCGCAGTTGATAAGCTCCTCAAGTCTGTGTGCGCTCCAACCCGTAATACGAGCTGTTGCAAAAAGCGGAGTATAAAGCTCACACGGAATATCAAGAAGGCTGTAAAGAAGTCCGCTGTAGAAATCGACATTTGCGGCAACACCCTTATAGATTTTACGCTTTCTGCCGATAACCTTCGGAGCCAGTCTTTCAACTCTCTCATAAAGATCAAATTCATCATTGTGACCTTCGGCAAGCGCAAGCTTTTTAACAGCACCGTGAAGAATCTGCTGACGGGGGTCGGAAATTGTATAAACTGCGTGTCCCATACCGTAGATAAGACCTTTTTTATCAAAAGCCTGCTTGTCAAGGAGCTTCTCAAGATAATCTTCAAGAGCGTCCTCGTCCTCCCAGTCCTTAACATGCTTTTTGAGATCCTCAAACATATAGTAAACCTTAACATTTGCACCGCCGTGCTTAGGACCTTTGAGTGATGCAAGTGCCGCAGCTACTGCCGAGTATGTATCAGTACCCGAAGATGTTACAACATGTGTTGTAAATGTTGAGTTGTTACCGCCGCCGTGTTCCATATGGAGAATGAGCGCCATATCAAGAACCTTTGCCTCAAGCGGAGTATAGTGTCTGTCGGGACGAAGAAGCGACAGAATAACCTCGGCTGTTGACATTGTAGGCTCTGCACGGTGGATATAAAGGCTGTTATCACGCTGATAGTGATTATATGCGTGATAGCCGTAAACCGACAAAAGAGGGAATACGGAGATAAGCTGTATACACTGTCTTAAAACATTGTCGATTGATGTATCGTTAGCGTTCTTATCATAGCAGAAAAGTGTGAGAACACTTCTTGCTATTGAATTCATCATATCGTTACTTGTGGCCTTGAGGATAACATCACGAACAAAGTGCTGAGGAAGGGTTCTGTACTGAACGAGAAGCTTCTTAAAATCTTTAAGCTGTTCTTCGTTAGGCATATCGCCAAAGAGAAGAAGATATGTAACCTCTTCAAAACCGAAACGGTCATCCTCAAGAATACCGTCAACGATATCCTTTACATTATAGCCCCTGTAACGAAGCTCACCCTCGCAAGGAACAAGCTTTCCGTCAACAAGCTTATTCTGTGTGATTGTAGAAATATCTGTAAGACCTGTGAGAACACCCTTACCGTCAAGGTCACGCAGACCTCTTTTTACATTGTACTTACTGTATAAATCTGTATCAATAACGGAGTTATGCGTCATTTTCTGAGCCAGAGCATGAATCTGCGGTGTAACATCCGAATACTCGCTGTTTGTCATAAAAAACACTCCTTTTTAAAATTCACAATAAATTGAAACTATATTTTATATATTATAGCACATTTTTTAAAAAAAGAAAATGTACAATTCTTGCAGAAGTGTCATAACGATTTTAAACCTTATATGTAGAATTTGCATAATTTTTCGTCTTTTTATTCATCATTATGCAACTTTCGGGATATTTATTTATAAATGAAGTATAATTTTGACGGATATAAATCTGCAATCCGTCATTTGAGGATTTAGGGCAGAAAAACACGGAGCAGGAAAAACCTGCTCCGTAAAAAACAACATTATTTTATTACTTGAGATATGCACCGTTAGTGCCGATCTGACCGTCAATTCCGGTGAAACCGTCTGCACAGCAAACATAAACTCTCATATTAGCCTTACCAACAGAAGATACTGTAAGTGTGCCGTCTGTAACATACTTAACATCGCCTGTAACTGCATCAATATACTTGCCGTTAGGAAGGTTCTTGAATGTAGCACCGCCTGAGATAGTTACACAAGCAAGGCTGTCTGTAGCGCCCTGTGTGTAACGGCGAACGAATGCCATATTACCGTCAACATAAGTCTTGCTTCTTGTATACTGACCCTTCTGAAGTGCAGGAACTGCTCTTCTGATTCGGTTGAGCTGCTGAATATGAACAGCGAGAGGTGCTTCAAGTGTGCTTGCAACAGCACCGCTTGCATTAGAATATGTACCAAAGTCTGTAGCTGTTACGTCGCCCTCGAGGTAGTCACCGAAGTATGCACGACCTGTTGTTGAAAGAGGTGCGTTAGGACCTACGTCCATAGGAACACCCTTCTGGAACTCAAGCTCAGAACCGTAGTAAAGACACGGAATACCACGGAAAGTAAAGAGTACATCAAGGTTCTCAGCCCATGACTGTGTACCGCCGTCGTAACGGCTGTCCATATCAGGACCGTAGTCGTGAGAATCAACATATGTTACATTCCATGATGAGTCATTGTAGTACGGATCTTCTTCACAAGCACGGGTAAATGCGTTGCTTGCATTTGAGAAGTTCCAATGCATCGGGAAGTCGATTACGCTTGTGCCGTTTGCCTTGCTGTAATCAGGTGTGTGATACTTAAGACCGTCAAGATAAACATTATCAGATGTGGGCTGATTTGCTGTACTTGCGTTGCTGTCATAGTGCTTAAGTGTAAGATTAATGTTTGCAGCCTGATCATTTGTAAATGAATCGATGTACTGGCTGTCTGATTCAGCCCATGTATAGAACGGAGCTGAAATTGCAGGAATGTTGTGGTTCCAGAATTCACTTACACGAGTACAAACCTCACCAAAGATGAAGAAGTTTTTACCGCCTGTCTTGAGCCATGACGGGAAGTAATACTGGTTAAGTGTAAGTCTTGAAACGTGCTTTTCAGTATCAAGTCTGAAAGCGTCAACGCCCATGTTGATATAGTTGTTATAAACGTCGTTAAGGTAATTAGCAACTGTAGGATTCTCTGTGTTGATATCAACGCAGTCACCGGCAATCTGACCTGTCTGTACAGTCGGGCTTTCCCAACTGAGGTCTTTGAAGTGGTGATAGTAGTTTTCCGTGTCGTGATTACCGGAGTCAAGCTCCTTAGTATCCTTCATGATATTAAGTCTTGCGGCATACTGATACTTAGGCTCAAGGTCATCGTAGTTCGGGAATGTTTTAGCAAAGTCGCTTCCCTCAATAACCTTCATGCAATCTACAGAAGCAAGATCCTGAATTGAGTCGTATTCCTTTGTAAACATAGGAGCAAGAGTTGCCTCACCGAAGTTACCTGAATGGTTAACTACGATATCCTGAACAATCTTGATGCCCTTTTCATGAGCGGCATCAATAAGATCCTGATATGTAGCGCCGTCGCTCTCATAACGAACATCAACTGTTGAGAAGTCCATTGCATGGTAGCCGTGGTAATCGTAGCCTGACGCATTTGTTACAACAGGAGTAATCCAGATTGCGCTGAATCCGAGAGCCTTGATGTAGTCAAGCTTGTCGATAAGGCCTTTGAAGTCACCACGCCATGCGGGATCGCTGTCGGGGTTGTTTGCCTGTGAGTCGTCCCAGCAATGAACATCGTTACCTGTGTCACCGTCATAGAAACGGGTTGTGATTACAAAATAAATTGTGTCTTCACGCATGTCAACACGGTCAAATTCCTGCATATCTTCAGGATTTTTGCTTGACCATCTCTTATTTTTGTACCACCACTCGCCTGTGTTTCTTGTGAGTTCCGCAGACTGCTTTCCGTTTGTAACAAACATCATATTGATTTTTGTTACATCGTTGAAAGTGTACTTGTAGTAGTTGTTTCCCTCGGAAGTCATCTTAACGCCGGGGTACTCCGTGCTGATGTTTTTCGGAAGACTGTTCCAATAATAGATTGTGGGCGTGCCTTCCTCACAGTAGTAATGTACTGTGATTGTGCTTGATGCCGAAGTGTCGTTATCGTCATCTGTATTAGCCGCACTTACGGACATAACAGATACCGTGCAAATTACGCAAATCGACAAAATCAAAGCAAGCAATTTTTTGATTTTTGCCATAGATTTTCCTCCTTTTGTTATACTTTGTACAACATAACATACAATTATATTATAATTTAGACAGCCTCATATATTTTTCTTTTAAAGAATTATTACAACTTTGATGCCGCCAAAGATTAAGCTCTCAATTTGGCTATTATATACAAAAAGGAGCGACAGATTCTGTTTTTTCAACTCTTTTAAAGGGTTAAGTCAAATCTGACGCTCCGTTAAATTATATTTTATATTTTCAAGCTTATATTAGGTTCAAACTTTGTGCGACTATTGCTTTAAAACGAATTTATCAAGTGTGTTTGCAATACCGTCGTTATCGTTTGATTCGCAGATGTAATCGGCAATCTTCTTTACATCGGTTACGGCATTACCCATTGCAACGCCGAAGCCTGCATAACCTATCATTGTCATATCGTTGTAGTTGTCGCCGAAAGCGGCAAGCTCTTCCCTTTTAATCTTGAGTTTATCAAGCAAAAGCGGAAGCATTGAGCCTTTTGTAACACCAAACGGCATAATCTCAAGAAAATAAGGTGCGCTTTTATATACATCGAGCAAGCCGTCATAACGGTCTGCAAGAATTTTCTGATACTTATCAAGCTCATCAGGTTCGCCTGCAAGAAGAATTTTGTTGATATCAAATCTTACAGATGAGATAAAATCGTCAACAACAACCATTTCGGCCTTGATAACGTCCCTTTCAACATAGGTATAGTCGTTCACCTTATTATCCGAGATGATTCGCCTGTCATCGTATGTGTTGATTGTAATGTTTGAATCCTTCAAAACATTCACAATGTCGGGAAGATATTCAAGCGGAAACAGCTTGCTCACCATAGTTTCGCCTGTTTCGCAATTGATAATCCTGCCGCCGTTGAAAGCCATAATAAAACCGCCGAAACGGTCAAGCATAAGGTCTTTTGCTATCGGCATAATTCCTACGGGATGTCTGCCTGACGCAAGAATAATTTTCTTGCCCTGCTTCTGCGCCTCCATAAGAGCATATCTTGTACGGGGAGTAATCTCCTTTTGGGAGTTTGTCAGCGTACCGTCAATGTCAAGCGCTATTAATTTGTAATCCATGAAACCACCCTTAACATATCAATTTCTAAACACAATCAGTATGTTACGGTCAAATTTGACCGTATAAAATATACCACAAATCGCCCAAAAATGCAACTAAAAAGCCGATTTTAGCCCATATAAAAGCTATTTTCACCATTTTTCCGCTTTGTCTTTTTCGCCAACAAAAAACGGACGAAAAGAGAATTTTCCTTTCGTCCGAAATTAAATATATTCAGCTTTTATTTATTCTTCCGATTTTGTATCGTTGGCGGATTCAGCCTTTTGTTGCAATTTTTCCTTCTGCAAACGGTCTATAATTTCGTTGATGTCGCTGTCCTTCGGTGATTTGTCGTGACCTGTAAGTATGCGGATTATAACGATAAGCTCATCAATGAATATCAGCAGCAGCGCCGCAATAAAAATCAGCAGTCCCCACGGTGAAAAGAAAAGGTTGTACAATGTGTCAATGAATCCGAGCTTACACACCATAATATAAAGCACATCTTCGGTTGAAATTTCCGGGTCGGGAGTATCGTTTGCAATGCCCTTTGTCTGTAGCTTATATGTGTCGTCAGCTGTTTTATACGGTGCAACTACAACCTTATGAGTCACGAGAAGTCCCTCGGTCTGCCCACTGCCGCGATAGGTGATAATATCGCCGACCTTGAGGGCGGTCGGATCGTCAACGCTCTTTCCGAGAATAACATCGCCGATCATAAGCTCGGGCTGCATACTGCCCGTTGAAACTCGAAGCACGGAATATCCGAAAAGCGAAGGTGTTTTTCCGTTCACCTTTGAACCCATAAACACAATTACGGTCAGCACAAGTATTGCAAGCACTCCCCAGCAAATTATATTTTTAATTATCCGCAGGGTTTTGCGAAGCTTTGATTCATGCCTTTTCCTTATTCTATTTTTTGATTTTGGCTGTTCGGTTGTTACAGATGTCACTTCAACCGCATTTTCAAAATCGTTATTTTTATCCATAAATTCCTCCACGGCAAGTTGCCGTTCTCAGTTCGTGAAGACAGTTTGTTAAACTCAAAACATATTTCGCCCGAGCGTTGTTTTGTGGTTTGCGTAATTATTCGTGGCGGTGTGCCACCGTTCTCAGTTCGTGAAGACAGTTTGTCAATTCAAAACATATTTCGCCCGAATGTAACATTGCAATCGTTCGTACAAACACAAGCTATCCGTTAATGAACATATTTTATATAACGAAAATGCGTATATATTCGTCAAAACGGGCGGATTTTATTCTCTGCTACCGATTATAAATTATAATAAAAAAGGGCTGTAAAAACAACCCTTTTGTAAATTTAAAAATCTAAAATTTTAAAGTGAAATTTGCAGATCGCCAAGTGAATATTCAGCGTCGGATGCTGTATCGTTTTTGATATACCAATACACCTTTGTAACAACAGGATCGTTGTCGGCTTTGCCTTCAATCTTCATATTCGTAACAATCGGAATATACGAGCTTTTAACCGGTTCTTTGCTTACGGTAAGCTCACATTTTGCAGTTATTACATCACCGTACGCACCCGTAGATGTAACAGTAACAGTAGTCTTGCCTGCCTTATTGGCAGTAACCTGACCGTTATTGTCAATTGTTGCAACACCAGTATTTGACGATGTGTAAGTCACTGTACCCTGTGCCTTTGCTCCTAAGTCAAATGTCTCACCTACTACAGCTTCTGCTCTAGAATAAAAACTTGAAATTCCGGCAGACGGATCTGACTGTTTCATAGCTGTAGATTCATTTTCTTTAAAAACATAAGTATTATTCTGAGCTGTAATTTCTAAATCAGAACCGAACCACTTTTTAGAATCACCAATACCAAGCCAGAGCTTCGCGTGGTCGTGTTCCGTAGAAATTGTAACATATGATATTTTATAATCTACATTATCATAATTAACAGACTTACCTTCAATGTATCCGCTAAGTTCTTTATCAGTAGGATCGGTATCTACATTCTTCCAAGTGTGCATAGTGTACTTCGTAGGGTCAGGAACATTAGTAGCTATATACAAATTCTTCTTATTCACATTACTCGGTGTCTTGGTAACATAAGATGTTGTTTGTGAATCGGAGGTAAATCTCCTGTAGGTTCTGAGGGGGCTGTTCACACCGACAGAAAGGGTGTTAGTATCCGAATTATTAAGGAACAAAGAAATTGACTGCGATGCCGTTCCCGTGTTCTTTACCTCTGTACAGAAATATTTTGTTTCATGGGCGGGAACAGTTGTCGGAGTTTTAAAATCAAACGGATCAGTACTATACTCACTGCCGTCAGGTTTTGAAGCAACATAAGTAACAGCAGTAATATTTTCTCCGTTGGTCACATTGTAATCTCCACGCCAAGAGAGGGATTCACCCTGTAGCACTCCAGGACGATTAAACCACGAAAAAGTCGTAGTTGTTCCACACAACAAACACAGTACAAGTCCGAGTACAATAACAAGTGTAAATTTAGATTTCTTCATGGTTTCACCTCCGTTGAATTTTTAATATGTGCTCCAGTCGCCACCATTGAAATCATTATTTACTGTAAACAAATTTTTACTTTTATCTATAGAAGTATTAAATTCATTATGGTGACCACCCAAAGCAGCTCTTGACAAATAAATAGTATCCTTATCTGTTGGAATACTCAGTTTCCAATAAGTTTTTCCGTCTTTAGTCACCTTAGTGCAATCAGACTTAAATGAATCATCGGTGCTGAATCTATAGGCAAGTACAGCACTATCATGGTCAAACCACGAGCAATTTCCGGTATAAACATATATATCTATGTTAGCAGTCTGACCTGGAGTATATGATGTCCAATAGCCGGTTGAACTTCCTCCGTTATTTGGAGAAGATGTTATAACATAACAATTATTATTGTAATCAATTGTTATATCAGAACTCTTATTCCAAACATAGCCATTCCAATCTTTCGTTGGGAAATCGTTCAAATTTTTGCTCGGATCATATCTTACAAAAATTACTTGCTTCCATTGATTATTATCTAAAGCAAAGCTGTAATAATTGTCATAGTCAGTTTTAGATACTTCAAGCCATTTCTTATTGCCATTATCATCCCAAACATACGCTGCAAGTTTCGCCTTATCACCTGACCACAAGCCTCCATCATTAAGGTAAAATGTAACGCCTGTCTCCAACTCAAACTTAGCATACAGAGTGATTCCCTTGCTAACATTATTTAAGGTTATAAGTGAAACATCGTTGTTTTCAGTGGAATACGGTTTATTACAAGCCATGTCCGTATACCAACCGGCAAACTTGTAACCTTTTTTGGCAATAGCCTCAACTGTTACATTGTCGCCTTCCATAACAGGTTTAGATGAACTTTTACCTGCAGCTCTGTCCGCAACCTTTACAGTACCGGCTTCATCAACATTTTCGTTGTTGTACATCGCTTTGGCTTCTACCGTACACAAAGCCTTAAATCTTGCATACAATGCATATGTCTTTACATCAGAATATTGTATCGTCATCTTTTTAGAATAGACGCCGTTATCTAAGAAACAATCTTTAACCGCTATCGTCGGTTCTGGTGCAGTTTCACTCTTATACCAACCGATAAAAGCATAGCCGCTTTCAGGCTTAGCATAAAAAATTACTTCTCCGTTACGCTTTACCGTTGTTGTTACTTCAGACGCATAATTATTATTATCAAAAGATACATTACCGGCATCACCGGAAGGAGGATTGTTACCGTGCTGAGCGTATGCTTTTACGGTATAAGTATCAACTTTGAATTTCGCATACAACTTCTTGGAAGCCTCAACATTAGCCAATTCATATTTATCACTTGAATTCTCCGGTTTACTATTACAGTCTGCATCTGTGTACCAGCCGTCAAAAACATATCCGTCTTTAGCTTTTGCGTAATATGTAACTGTGCTGCCCTTAACAGCATTGAGTGTAATGTGTGTTCCATCGTTGGAATCTACAGTCGAGTTTTGGTTTCCACACTTAATTTCAACTGAGCCGCCATTTGTGTTTTCAGAAAGGCTTGCACCGTCATATGTTCTGACATAAGCCTCAAATGTCAACGACTCAACATAAACGGCTGTAAAGTTATAGTTACCTGAAACTGTCGGGGTAAAAGAACCGTCGCTGCCAATGCCGTCTGCCACGGTACTTGTACCGCTGATTACCCAGTTTTTCAATACGAAACCTTTATTAGGATTTGCTATTAGCTGAACCTTTGTACCGGGGGTTACAGAAATTGTAGTACTTTTCAAACTATCATAACTAACTTTAGGTTCTCCTAAGGCAGTTCCTGCACCGTTAGTGCCTGCAGTAACAGTAATAGTAGCAGGTGGATCCCAATAACCTGTTGTAGCAGAAGTAACAACAAAATGCGTTGAATTGCCTCTGTTAGGAGCAGGAATTTTATATGTATTACCGTTATTTGTAAAAGAAAAAGTCATGTTGTTTGCCTTTTCCTTTGCAATATAACCGACCCATTTATTCTTGTCATTAGTAAATGGCATTCTAACTTTACTGTTAGTGTCATTTTTATCCGGAAGCATATATACACTTGAAACATTGCCAGTAGCAGGGAGTACATCTGCGGTTTTGCTTGAAACACTGATTTCAATCACTTCGCCCCATGTACCGTATCCGGCATTACTGCTATTATGATCGCCATAGGCGGTGTAGTACATACTGTCGCCTGAATTGAGCGACTTCATATCAGTAGACCAAGTAACACTTCCCGAGGTGAACTTAACTATTGTATCGCCAGCGGCGGGTGTGTATTCACAGGAATATGTATGCGAATTCTCATTAAACTTCATCGTTACAGGAGTTTTGTCACCCTGCTGAAATGTTACACCCTTTGTCCAATTTTTTATATCTTCATTTACGGTACGGTCAACAAAATACACTTTATTGCCTTTTTTGTTCTGAGTTACAATATTAACACCAGATATTGAGACAGTTTTACCGGCATATTCAGTAGTCGCCTTATCATCCTGAAGCCACACTTTAATATTTATTGTTTTACTGCTTCCTTTATCAACCCTAAACAACTCGGTTGGTTCAGATTCAGGATTAACAACAAAATCGCTAAAAGCACGAACAGTCTCAGGAGTTTGATTGCCCTCTGCTTTACTGACAACATTTTTATTACTTGCCTCAGAACCGCATACAACCGTATTTTGAGTATCGGTATCTGTAATTGCCATTCTTACAAGGTTTCTTGAAACATCTGCACCACCTATAGTTATCTTAGGTACTTGATCAAGGTAAAACTCTGCATGATTCGCGTTAAAGGTTTTATCAACCTTTACATTAAATGAAAAGTCAATATAATTAACATTCTTATCGTTTACATCCGCACATCTGTAAGAATTAGCACCAAAATCAGAAACATCCGATTTCTTTATCGGGAAAAATATATTTTCACCGTCAGCACTTGAAGCCGAAGCAAGATGCACTCCACCCGCAGCACGGAAATATTTAGTCAAGTCAATGGTTTTGCCTGAATAACCATTACCACTGCCAATATCGGCATTAGTATAAACATAGTTGTCAATTTTTCCCTCAGCTTTAATTGTGATTGTTGAAATAGTTTCAACCCAAGCCGAAACGGACACAACCGATATAGCAAGTACTTCAACAAGTGCCACCATAGTGAGTATAAAACCTTTTCTTGTTTTTTTATTCTTGCAAAATGCAAGTCTGTTTTTCAAATACTCCCTTAAAAGAGCAAGTCTTTCTCTCATCGTGACACCTCCTTAATGTGTTAATCAATTAATTTTTCCAATTGCCTGCTTTTATGATTTTGCCAGATCCTTCATTTACCAATTCATAGGATATGTTATAAGAACTGCCACCTTCACGCACTACAAATGTATGCTGAATGTTATCAGGCACATCATATCCGCATTTTTTTGTATCTGTATCAGAAATATACAAATCAAATCTTACAAGCTTCGAACCGGCTTTAACACTTGTCCTATTTAGTTTACACTTATCCCCGCTGCTCTCCGGTTTCATTGCATAAGCGGTTTCATTACCGTGTGTATCGCTAAATACGGCTTTTAGTACAAAAACATTCTGACTAAGCAGATTTCTCAGACCTCCGCCGCCGTTATACCAATTATAATCATTAAACCATAATTTGTTATCAATTACGATATCCGCCTCTGCATATGCATCTCCGGTTGTCGGCTGTTGTTCGGTTGTAGTCGGTTCAACACTGCCACCTGAACTGTTGGGATACTTTGTACCCCAATATCCGATACAGGGGGCAACATTTTCAGCAACAGTAGGGGTATCGCCGTAACCGTTACCGTGTACGGCATAATAGGTATTTTCTTTATTTCCTTTTTCAGTTCCGTCATCTGTGCGGTATGTCTGAAGACCTTTTTCTCTATTTATTTCTTGTGACCAATTAAACGCTTTTTCACCTTTGCCACTATTATTTGCTTTAATCCAATCATTTACTTCAGCTGTTGTATGCCATACATTATATATTCTGCCTACCTCAACCTCATTAGTTCCGTCAAGCTTAATTTTCTCTTTTACTTTACTATATCGCATAAAAGATATGTTTGTTATTTTATCCTTTGGCAGATAAGCTATCCATTCAATAGGTTGTGGTTTTCCCTCAGCATTAACCTTAGTCTTTGACGCACTCATTACTACTGACTTTGGATTTTGAAAGTTTTCGTCATAATAGGTCATAACAAGGAAACATCCGGCATTGCCAACCCACATGAGTTCCGTATTTTCGTCATTGTCAGCATCACCTTTTGTTTTGTCAACGAAAGTAACATATTCCATATCTTTCCAGTTACTTTCAAGCTCAACTGTAATTGACACATTTTGATCCACGTAAGCGTCACAGTTCTCTCCGGTTGCCTCAAGCCATGCAACCATGGTTATGTTTTGGGATTTAAGACCGTCGAGAGTAAAAAGAGGAGCACCTGTGCCGAAATAGTAGTCGGAAAATGACCTGCCCTTTGCTTTAGTGGTTGTTGCCGAGCCGAGCGAATTAACAGAACTTACTGCCTGACATTCGTCAGCATAGCTGTCAATAATTGCAGTGGGATCAATAACGGTCGAAGCCTCAGCACTGTTTCTGATGAATGCAATCCTTATTGGGCAAGGATTCTGATATGCCAGATATGTCAATGGCTTTTTGTTGCCGTCAACAGTAATATGTGTTGCACCGTCATAAACTTCTGTCTTTTTTGTATATTTATTTGTTACCTCAACTTTGTAACTTTTTACATATACCTCAACCTGACCGCCTGTTTGACCGGTAAGGGTAAAATCGCTGTATATGTATCCGTTATTTTTATCTCCTACTGTGCCTTCACGAAATTTCATTTCGCTTGTGTCAACGCTTTGTCCTTCAACGCCGTATCCGCGATCTACAGGAAAAAACATATTACGACCGTCAACACTTGATGCTTCTTTCAGCTTTGCGTCCTTTACGGTGATTGTATTTCTTATTTCTTCACCCTTATTAACTCTCATTCCGGCAGCAGATTCAAGAGAAAAGGGATCTGAATCAATAGTTGCCGTATCTCTTATTGTGAACCATGAAAAGGTAGATACTGCGAAAATACTTAAAACAAGAAAAAGAGCAACATATGAAGTCGTGACCTTTTTTGTGTTATTCAGTCTTGAGTCAACTAAACCGTTGAGAAAGTCATAAAACTTATCTTTCAACTTCATCAAAAATTCCCCTTTCCTACTTTAAATAAAATCAACTTTCTTTTGTCAATACAAGATTAACTTTAAACTTTCCGTTTACAAGGGCAAGTCTTGCCTCTGCGTCTTCGCCCTCAATCCACATATTACAGGTTACCATAGCGCCGTAGTCGCCGTAGTATGGATCGGTATCGGTATCTGAGGACTTTTTAAGTTCTGCAATGCTTTTGTTTTTACCAAGCTCATAGGTAAATTTTCCGTCAACAAAACCTTTATTATTCACAACAAACGCACTATCAACATCAGTACTACTGACTGTTTTCTTTTCCTTTTTTGTGTTATAGTATACATGACTGTACGAATCTCCGTTTTCTTTATCGTCTGACAAAGTGTACACGTCAGTCGTCTGCTCCAACAAGATATTCGGAGCCGGCAACCACAGGAGCTTTTTTGAAGGAGTAGCGGATTTATAGTCAACAACCGAGAATCTTACTGCACCAACTACGGAATCTCTTGAAAAATTACCGTACTTGCTTTTATTTTTAATGCCCGTACCGTCTTGAGTTGTGAGTTGAGGAGCATCCGGTTTTATTGTTGATTTTTTGCCTATTGATATATTATACTGCGATTTTGAACGAATGTAAAGGTCAAATGACAAATAATGCTCATTTGCAGTAGGCTCACTCCACTCTGCTTTTGTATCAACATGGGCTTGACCGCCTGATTGAATCAAAGCCGGTTTTCTAAAAAATGTGCCGTCACCGGTTATTTCGGTCAACTGAAGGTTCTCAAGAAATTTGCAATTAGTTTTATTAAGCGTAATATTACCCACTGTATATTTATCATTGGCAGGAACAGGGGCATCGTGCCCAACAACAGCAATTTCAATACCGTCAGGTGCCTGACACTCAACCTCTATACCGTTGGCTTCGGCTGAACGCTTATCGGTAAACCACGCCTGAATGCCGCAAAAGCCGGCAAGTGCAACAGTGAACAGAACTATTAAATTTTTAGCAATCATTCTGCCCGTTTTTCTGTTGGGCGCAGTAGAATTTTTCATTTTTGCCCCTTATTCTTTACCAAAGTAAACTGAAACAAATCCGTTTGCTTTCAGAGTTTTGTTATGGAAAACAGTTGTTTTTCTTTTGGTTGCATCTCTTACAATGTTTTCAAAATTCATCACAAACGGTCTGTCAACACCGGAGAATGTAATTACAATCGGCAGATTGCTCATACCTTTCAGCATTGAACACAAATCGTTAAATGCAACAGTAAGATCTGCCTGCTTTTTATAAACATTATATACGCTTGCGCTGCTCTGTGAAAAGCCTGCAAGCACAACACCCTTTTTACTTCTGCATATGCAAAGAGATCTTACGCTTTTCTGTGCGTTTATAAGCTCGTCAGCGATTGAAAGCTTGCCGAATTTTGCAAGCTCTTCGGCATATTTTGAAACAACTGCAACACTGCCGAAGCCGTAGTCACGAACGAACAAATCGCCTGTATCCTTGACAGATTTAATTTCATCCTTAGCAAGGCTGATTTTTTCGCTTGCTTTCTTTTCGGCTTTGCGAATTTCAGCCTGAGCCTCTTTTTTAACCTCGGCAACCTTGGCTTTCATACGCTTTTCACAAGCTTTTTCTGCAAGCTCAACCTTTTTGTCAACCGACTTATAAGCCTTTTTAAGCTCAGAAGCGTGAGCGGCATTGCTTGCGGCTGATGATTTAAGGTTGGCTTCCTTAATTTCAGCAAGTTCATTCTTGTGAGTTTCTTCTTTATCTGCAAGCTCTTTGAGATGCTTTTGCTCGGTTTCATTTGCCTTTGCCGCAAAATCCGCATTAAGCTTGGCAACATAATCATTATGTTCGACCTCAGCATCCGCAATCTTATGATTGAGCGAATCAACCTCTGCCGAATGAGCATCATTCATCTGCTGTTTTTCTTCAGCAAAATCGGCATTCATTTTGTTGACTGTTTCCTTATGCTGAATGCGTTCGGTTTGGAGAGTATCAGTGAGCTTCTCATTTTTGTCAGTCAAATCAGTAATCTTACGAGCGTCCTCTTCAATCTGCGCATGACATTTTTCAAGGTTTTCCGTAAGAGCCGTAATCTTTGCAAGCTGTTCAGCAACCTGAGTTTCAAGCTCTGCAATATGAGCCTTCTGCTCGGCGATAACAGCTTCCTGCTCTTTCACCTTTGTCTGCAAACGAGCATTCTCCTGCACAAGAACAAGTATCTTGCTGTTTAATTCTACTATTTTTTTATTGAGTGTGTCAATAGTCTGATTGAGTTCATCAATCGTTTTATTCAACTCTTCAATAGTATCTTTTAACTGCTGATTTTCTTCCTCAAGCTCGGCAATTCTCTTTTCTGCCTCCATCAACTTGAGTTTTGTCTGCTGGAGCTCTTTCTTAACCTCTTCAAGTTGGTCTTCAAGAGCAGAAACCCTGCCCCTAAGAGTGAGAATCTGCTGTTCTTTCTGATCAATTATAACCTTTAAATTCTTGATTTCATTCGTGAGGTCAAGAATTTTCTTTTCGCGTTCACGGATTTCACGAAGGCGGATTTCCATCTCCTCTTTACGAACAGCATCAAGCTGTGCCTTCATAACCGCCTCGCGGGTCTTCTGCGGCTTTGATTCTTCCTCGGCAATTCGTGCATTTTCAGCGTCGTACTGTTCCTTAAGGATTGAACGAAGTGCTGGGTTTGTAGCAATAGACATCATAAAATGCTGGAATCCCATCGCAAAGTAAACATCCTGCTGAACAGTATCTGTCATTTTGCCGTTGTATTCCTCGCTTACAACCTCAAAGCCTTTACGCTTGTAACTGTCGAGAAAGTTCCACAGCTCAACCACTCTTTTAAAGTTGGGGTTCTTTTTGAGAAGGTTGGTCTGCATGAGCGGCGGACGAACCTCAGGCTCTTTTGAGATTTCCTTAATCAACTGAGTGTTTAAAAACTCATTGAGGGTTGTTCTGATTCTTCTGATTCTGTCAAAGTCCGAAAGCTGAGAAACATCAAGAACATCAAGGTCATCTGCAAGAGTTTCGTGAGATTCATTTATATAGTTAAGATTAAAATCTACTTTTTTCTCATTAAAATCAATGTGACGAACCATAGAAATTTTATTATAGCTGTCGTTCGGCACATCTTTCATTTTTGAATATTTATCGTCAACAAAATGAAGCGCTTTGCGAATCAGCGTCATAAGCACACGGTTTTCATAAATAGCAAAGCTTTCTTCGCGCTCAATCGTGAGGATTTTGTTAGGCGTTACCATATCACCCTCAACCTTGGCAATAAAGTTAGTGTGCTGCGAAAGGTGCTTAACAGACTCGGGGCCAATCTTTTTTGCAAGCTCAACTCTAACAACATTGTCAACCTGCTTAATAAAACGGCGCTGTTCGTCTATTGCTTTCTGAATGTACGGAAGTGTTTCCTCAATGGCAACAACCCATTCCATATCAATTACCTTTTCGTTGGTCTTACCGTCGAGCTTATCCTCGCCCTTATCGCCGTCCTTAAGGCCTTCTGTTATGTAATTGTAAGTAAAATCATTTTTCAGAATGTCCTGCATATACATATATGCTCTGAAATATTTACCAAAATCAGCCATTGATTTTTCTCCAATCAGATAGTTTTACCGCTAAAGGAACAAAGTCCTTTCACCAAGCAAAGGGCGAACAGAGTTCGCCCTGAATTGCTAAAATTATACAAGCTTCTTGAGCATACGGAGATAATCCTTGCTCTCAGTCATATTTTCTTCGCCGAAAAGCTCGTCAATATACGCACAAAGGCCATCTATTTCATCACGAATGTATGAAAGATTGAGTGACTCAAATTTTCTAAATACCTTGCGGGCAAGAACATAGTCAAGACCGTCAAGCTCTGTACCGCCTGTTCCGACATAAGCAGGAACAAAGTCACGAAGCTGTTTTACAATACGGTTACCAAAAGCTATGCGGAAATGCTCAATAACATAATCATCCAGAAGGGCAATCTTTTTGAGGTTCTCTTCCGAAACAACAAATTGAACCTTAGCGGCATTGAGGATGTACTCAAAATGTTTGTATGAAATGTATACAGAGTCTGTGAGAGGTGCGTCAAAAGGAACACCCTTTGTGTCGATGTTAATCGGCATAGCACGGTCATAAACCTTATCTGTGATAGCAAATGTCGAGTCATCGTTATTCGCAGTACCGATGTACCACATATTCGGCGGAATTTTGAGCTGACCGTTCACGATATGCTTCGGGTCAGACGGCCAAGAGTTCGGGATGATATCAACAACCCACTCATCTCTTGACGGCATTTCAAGAATTGAAAGCATCTCGGCAAAGTAATACTCAACTCGAGCGATGTTCATTTCATCGAGGATTACCGCATAGATGTTTTCGTTATACGATGCCTCATACATTGCACGGAGAAGCTCGGTTTCGTTGAACTTCTTTGTAAATTCGTTGAAGTAACCGAAAAGCTCTGTTCTGTCGCGCCATGACGGCTGAACGGAAGCAACGATTGAAGGATTGTTTACAAACTTACCAAAGGCGTAAGCAAGTGAAGTTTTACCTGTACCTGAAATACCCTGAAGGATAATAAGTCTGGTAGATGCAAACGCAGCAACAAAAAGTCTGATAAGCTTAATATCGTAGTAAAGACCAAGCTGTGAACAAGCAAAGAGTCTGAAACGCTCACAGAACTCGGGAAGTGTGATATCGTTGTCATAAACCGGCGGAACATAATCTGCCCAAAGGTGGTCGATTTCCGTAAGTTTGTAGAAACGGCTTTCGCCTGTGTCCTCTTCTTCGCCGTTGTTGAGCGACTCGATTTCTTCGCCTGTAAGCTCTGAAATCTCGTTGGGGTTAAGACCAATCTGTGAAACCTTCATAGAGAGAATCTTATCCTTTTCAAGGTTAAGTCTCATAACCTCTTTGTTGAGTGCCTGAACCTCTTTAACAAGAGAATCTGTATCTTTTCTTCTTCTGTGCGAACGAATAAACTTTTTTACAGCGACGACAATAAGCCATACGCAAAGTGCAAGCACAGCTACCAGAAGCACAATGGCAATAATCGCAATTACCCATGCGAGGCCGCCAAGCTCCGTGGTATAGGCATTAATAATGTTTACATAAGCGGAAAAATCAAAGGCATTGCCTACTCCGCCAAATAACCCGGTGATTATTGACCATAATGAGCCAAAAAACTGACCGAGAAATTCAAAAAGAAATTTAAATACTGTATCCACGGTACTTCGTCTCCTTAAAAAAATCTACTCTCATCTTTTGTGTAAGAACACATTTCTAAATTCCTATCTGAAATCTGTCATAAAGGACAGCTTCTTCAAGGCGGGCGGCCAATGACCGCCCCTACAGGGGAATTTAATCTGTGAACGGCTTATATCCGCATAAAGATACTACCATTCGCAATAATATTTGTCCATAGTCCATTTCTGTGGATTATTGTCGATATAATTCCAAATTTTTACATAATCATCTTTGTTCCTGATAATATGGTCATAAAACGACTTCTGCCATACGGAACAGCCTACAGCCTTTGTTACAGCTCCTTTTAACTGATTCACGATTTGCGAAACAGTAGGGGCGGTCATTGGCCGCCCGCCTTCATCAGACTTTCTGCCCGATAAAAACAGGATAAGGTGAATATGGTTAGGCATAACGATATGCTTATCCAATTCAACAAGATGATTATACGATTCCTCAATATGACAAATTGCATTTTCGACAATTTGCCCTACATTGGAAAGCAGAACCATGTCTTTTTCATCACAATTGATTTTTACACAGTTCTTATTCACATTTCCAAATAAGCATTTTCTGTCTTTGGCACACACAGTTATAAAATATCCGCCGCCGTCAGAATAATCATAATTTTCAAGTCTTATGTTTTTCCTTATCGGAAGTTTTCGTTTCATAAGATATTTCTCCTATCTGAAATCTGTCATAAAGGACAGATTCTTCAAGGCGGGCGGCCAATGACCGCCCCTACAGTATGTAACTGTATTTCTTTCTCAGCTTTGATACTGAGAAAGAAATATACCGTTACGATAAACGCTATGAATGCGTTAGGGACAAATTTGTCATAACTTAATCGGAATTATCAGCGGAATTATTGCCATCAGCAGGTGTTTGTACTTTGGGCTCATTTTCCGCCTTGTCCTGATTTTCTCCGACGGAGGCAAGATATTCCTCAATAGCTCTCTTTTTCTGTTCTTCGGTAAGCTCGGCGGAATCAACCGCAAGCTTTGCCTCTTCGAGAGTTTTTTCCTTATTGTAGGCAAGCAGGTTGAGAACAACACGAACCGCTTCATAAACAAAGAAAATAATCATCGGAAGCAGAACGCAGAGGAAAAATCCAAGCTGAGTTCTGATAAAGCTTAAAAAGTTACCCACGCCGCCAATCTTCGTACCTGTGTATTTGGCAACAATAGTTGAAGAGGTTTGAAGATCCTTATCGGGCTCCGGGTTAGTTTTCCTGTTGTCACCCTGTGTTCTGTAGTAGGTAATGTTGTCATCCTTAACAACCTCAACAATTCGGTGAGTATTGAGTTCGGAATTACCGTTGATATCCTTATAGAAAGTAACAATATCGCCTTTCTTATATTCATATGAAGGATCATTTGTAACCTCACAGAAAATAAGATCGCCTGTATTAATTGTATCTTCCATTGAACCTGTCAGAACGCTGAGGGGTGCAACACCGAAAATATTGGGAACCCCTGATGATTTGGAAGTTAGTGACAATGTAACGATTAAAACCGACACTGCCAGAATCAAAACTACAATAATATCAATTATTATGTTTACTATTCTTTTTACAACTTTTTTCATAAGGGGTCTCCATTGCATTTAGATTTTTGCGAAATAACAATAAATTTTGTTATCAATCAATTATTATTAGCCTTTTGTTCTCTTTGCAAACGTAAAGTTAATGTCGTTAAGGGTTACTGCATTACTATCAATACACTGAGGATCTGTACCTTCATACCAAACAACAAACTTATAGGATTTGATTTCGCCAGCATTAAAAGTGGTCAGCTGACCTGCTTTATCCGTCTGTGTTACATTTGTATCACCTGACAATTTAACTTCAGTTGTACTATTCTCTTTGAGTTGATATGAATCGCCATCAGCAGTTTTACCCCAAACAAACACTGGGTTGTTATCGCTATCAAGAATAGCTACACGGAGAAAATCTTCATATCTTGGATTAGTGTGATTAATTTCGAACGACCAGTCTACATCCAAAGTATCTGTATTTGTATCAGCCTTGTAGTAAAGCTGGAACGGACGTTCTACGCGATAGCCATTCATATCAGTATCTTTAATGATTTTAATACTATCTTGTTTTGTACCAGTAGAGTTGTAAGTATCTGCTAATGCAGTAACCCATGTATTAAAATCTTTAGTTGATGCAGGCTCAAGTGTCGGAACAGCTTCATTTAAGTAATCAATCTGTGTTGCCCAGTCATCGGAATCTACATTACCGTCTGCACCCTTTCTGATAAGAAGGTTACTTGCCTGAATTGTCTTAACTTTGAAGTTGTTAGCTTTGGCAGTTGTTGATGTTGAGAACCAAGCAAATGTTGCTGTACCAAGTGCGAGCATTGCTACGAGGAGCATTGCTACGGAAGAGATTAACAATCTCTTTCTTGATGTTGTTTTCATAGAGAAATTCCTCCTAAATAAAATAATTTTTTGTCCCTAAAACACCATAGGGATTTTTTGCTATATCAGTGCCGAAGCACATAATACCAAGTTTATAATTTCGTCATACCGTAGCGGCGATCAGTGATCGCCATTCGTTTCCGACGGAAACGACCAAGTATTAACATTTTCGTTTCGTCCCAAGTTTACACTTGTGACGACTGGCGGTCACTGACCGCCGCTACAATCACCACTCACAAAAATATTTGTCCAATGCCCATTTTTGTGGGTTGTTGTCTATGTATTTACAAATTTCTTTATAATCTTTTTCATTCCGTATGATGTGGTCATAATACGATTTTTGCCACACCGAATAACCGACTTGTTTGGTGACAATGGATTTTAAATGCCTTACGATTTGCGATATTGACGGAGAAATCGAATCTTCCACACCAGACGCTGACAAAAACAAAACAAAATGTATATGATTTGGCATTACAACATATTTATCTAATTCAACCAAACCTTTATAAGCTGACTCAATGCTGTGAATCGTTTTATCAACGATCCTTCCGACATCATTGAGTAATACCCCTGATTTGTCATTATCAAATGCAAGACATTCGCTATCTACTCTGCCAAACAAGCACCTATGGTCTTTTGCGCATACCGTTATGAAATATGCACCGCCTTGTGAATAATTAAAATTTTCAAGCCTGTTTCGTTTGCGTAAAAAACATTTTTATAAACCATAACCGTTGTTTCTCGTCGTCCCAAGTTTACACTTGTGACGATTGGCGGTCAGTGACCGCCGCTACTTTGCTGTGGATTCTTCATCATCACGAACCGAGAACAGCATTCTCATTCTTACATGACCGTTTCGGATATCGTCGATACATTCGGGGTCGTTACCCTCAATCCAGATTACGATTGTGTATTTATCAATATCGCCAACCTTGAATTTTTCGGTTGATGTTTTATAAACTTCCTTATCGCTTACAAACTTTGTGCAATCGGTTTCGGCTTTGCTTCTGTCTTTGTACTGACCTTTGCCGTAAATTGAGCTCTTGCCGTTTTTGTAAATCATAACTCGGGTTGCTTCATCTGCCGACTTAGCCGCACCTGTGATTTCAAGCACTGCATCATAGTCAAGCTCAACCTCTCCGTTATTTTTACAATAGAAAGTATAAGCAACATAGTTTTTGCCGTTGTGCGCACCGTCCTTGCTTGTGTCAAGGTCAACAGGAAGCCATGCATATGTAATGTTTGTAACATCCTTAACCTGCTTCGCTGTAAGTGAAGCACACTGAGTTTTGAAGTCAGCGTCTTCGCTAAGCACGATACCTTTTTTTACGGCAGGAGAATCAATGCTGATAATCAAGTCGCCCCATTGCGTTACAAGCGTTGAAACAATGAACAGAATAAGAAGAATGATTATGCAGACCGAAAGGATAATACTTAAAAGCCGTCTGCGCTTTTTGTATTTTACAATCTCGATTGAATCATTTTTTACATGAAAATGTTCAATCTCGGCATCTGCCATTTTCTTATCATTTAAGCGACTTAACTCCTCGGGAGTAATCGGTTGTTCAATTTTTGGTTTCTTTTTTCCGAACAAGTTTTTCTCTCCCCTCAAAGTTGTATCCGTTTAACTGTCGGATTGTGCGTATTTCATTAACCCATAATTTTTCTCCTGTCTGAAATCTGCGTTGAATGACAGTTTCTCCAGGGCGGGCGGCCGATGACCGCCCCTACGGGATCTTGTTTAATTATGATATTGGTTTATTGTCCTTATCGCATCCGACAAAGCCAAGCTGTACAGAAAGCTGTGCATCCTGAACATCGTCATCACACTCGGGGTCGTTACCCTCAATCCAAAGGCGAACTGTTACCTTAACCGGTTCGAGCTGATTAAGATGGAAAAGTCTTGTGTTGTTTGAGTAAACCATTGAACCTGACGGCAAATCAAAAGTTGTCTGTCCGTTTACGGGAGTGCTTCTGTTCGGCTCATAAATTGTTGTGCCGTTGCCTGTTCCCTCGGCTGTGAAATCAACTCTCGCACAATTTACTACATCAGCCTTTGCGCCGGTTGATTCTGTCGATACCTTTGTACCGTCATCAGCGCCCGCTTTTGTGCTTTCGGTTGTGAGGTGAACCCACATTTCCTCAGTCGCAATGAAGTAGCATTCAAACTCAAGGTAGCTGTGCTTGTTAGGCTCTCTGACTGTGCCGCGCTGATTGGTGAACTCTGTACCCTCTCTTGTTGTAACAGGGTCAAGCACCGTATCTTCAAGGCTTGAACCGTGCTTTTTAAGGTAATCGTCAATCATTTCATTTGTGATTACCTTGCCGTATTTTTCAAGGTCTTTTCCGTGGTTTTCCATACTTACTTTAAGTTGTGCGGCAAGGCTGATATTGAGGTCAAGCTTGTCCACACCTGCAAATGTATTTACCGTGAACCACGCAACCGTTGCTGTTGTCATTGAAAGAAGGGTTATGATTGCAACAAAAACAATCAGCCTTTTTCTCTTTTTAAATGGAACTTTGTCGCTGACCATCTTATCAATAATCCTGTTAAAAAGTCCCATAAAAACCCTCTCCTCATAAAAATAATGTGCTAAAATGACGCACCGCTGTACAAAATATAATAATATTCTATACCTCAAACGCACATTTTGCAATATTTATTTGTCCTCTGTCATTTTTTTTGGATGAATTCACAAGATTTTCACATTACATTTGTGCATTCCTCTAAACTTTTCTTTTTCGATTATATTTTAACGGACTTAATCTGCTTGTCTTTTATTCATATTCTAACCTTTAAAATGATATAAAAAAACAAAAAATCCCCTTTAATTAAGGGGATTTTAGGTTTACAATAATAACAAACGACATTTAATTAAATTTGAGGCAAAAGTTACAACCGTGTAACTTATTTTGTTATATTGCTGTTTTAAATTATTTAATTTTGTTTTCTCACTATTTTGTACTCATCATAAAGTTGAAAGTAATGACAGGTGTCTGTGCTTCGGGTTAAAAACCTTGCCATTTCGTCCTCGTCAAGGTTGATATTGCAATAATCACCGAATTCGTCATCACTGACAAAGTTTGCACAAAATTCGCATTGGTCAGCCATTCTGCTCACCGTCCTTTTTGAGAAACTCATATTTATTGTAGGTGAACGGAACATAATTCTCGAGCTGGTTGAAAACCTCTTCTTCGGTATCGGCAATCGTGTAGAGTCTGTTACAGGCATTGGTCATAAACTTTTCACTTACGGCATTGTCAAGCATTGCAAGCATTGAGTTATAGTAGCCTTTTACATTATATATAATAATAGGCTTTGTGTGTCTGTTAAGTTGCTTTAGTGTGAGAACCTCAAAAAATTCTTCAAAAGTACCCATACCGCCGGCACAGATTACAAAAGCGTCCGCTTTATCTTCCATAATACCTTTGCGTTCACGCATTGTATCTGTTACAATAAGTTCGGAGCATTTGTCAAAAACAACACCCACATCAATAAAAAAATCGGGTGTAACTCCGATTGTGTAACCGCCTGCGCTGTATGCGCCTCGGGCAGATGCGCCCATAACACCGTATTTTCCCGCACCGAAAACAAGGTTGTAGCCCTTTTCGGCAATCTTTTTGCCGAGGTGCTCGGCAGATTCGAGATAGATTTTGTCAATTTGCTCACTTGATGAGCCAAAAACGCATATATTCATACCTATTTATCCTTTCGCATTTGCGTTGTATTTTTTCTGATTTTATCGAAAACAACCGTTGGTTATCTGAACTTAGTTTGAAGATTGCGACAGATTGCAACCATCCGCAATTAGATTATACATCTCAAATACACGGCGGTCAAGCAGTCAGAACAACGGCAATGCACAATTTACACAGAATTTATTTTTTCAAAACATTTAAAACATAAAAACTTATATAATCATTTTATTCAACGGAGATTACATTATGTCTGCTACTTCTTCAAAACTCAAAAATCCGAACGATTCAGTTATGAATCAGCGCGTAATCAAGCTTGCGTGGCCGATATTTTTACAGCTGTTGCTCGGCATCTCACTCGGCTATGTTGACACGATTATGCTCTCAAACTACAACGAAACCGCCGTTGGTGCAATCGGCAACGCAAACCAGATTCTCGGTTTTCTGACTCTTGCCTTTAACATTATATCAAGCGCAACGGGCATAATCGTCAGCCAGTACCTTGGGGCAGGCAAAAAAGAAAAGATGAATATGATTTACACGGTTGCGTTGTCATTCAACCTTGTGCTGAGTATTGTAATCAGCTTTGTTGTATTCATATTCAGCAGAAATCTGCTTGAGGCAATGCAGGTGCCTGCGGCAATGCTTGACGAATCGGATATGTATATGCGAATAGTCGGCGGTACAATCTTTACTCAGGCGCTTATTAATGCTTTTAACTCAATTTTTGCAAGCAACGGCAAAACCGTTTTCGGTATGATTATCGGTCTTGGAATGAACATTATCAATATCTGCGGAAATGCTCTTTTGCTCTACGGACCGCTTCAGGTTCTCGGACTCGGTGCGTCGGGTGCGGCTGTTTCCACATGCGGAAGCAGAGTTATTGCGGTAATTGCATCCGTTATATACTTCTACACGGTTATCAAAGGCAAGTTCAGCCTTAAATATCTTCGTCCGTTTCCGTATGATGTCCTCAAAAGCCTTCTTAAACTCGGCATTCCGACAGCAGGTGAGAACATTTCCTACGACTGTTCACAGCTGTTTTTACAGGCATTCATCAACACAATGGGTATCGTTGCAATCAACGCAAAAATCTACGCCAACATGCTTTCAATGTTTACATATATGATTGCTCTTGCCGCTGCAAATGCAACACAGATTATTGTCGGTCACAGCGTAGGCGCTCACGATTACGATTTTGCATACCGCAGAGTTCTGAAAACTTTGCGTTTCGGTATGATAATTTCAATCTCGGTTGCAATTGTAAACTGGTTGATTTCGCCGTTTACACTCGGACTTTTCACGGGTGATAAGGCTGTTATCGCACTCGGTTCATCGGTTATGTTCATTGCGATTATTCTTGAATTCGGCAGAACGACAAACCTTGTTATAATCAACAGTATGAAAGCCGCCGGTGATGTTAAATTCCCGACTGCACTCGCAATTTTTTCAATGTGGCTTTTGAGTGTCGGACTCGGCTGGCTGCTCGGAATTTATTTTGGAATGGGACTTACCGGAATTTGGATTGCCATGGCTGCCGATGAAATTTTCAGAGGCGTCGTTGTGTTTATCCGCTGGATAAAGGGCGGTTGGAGAGGCAAAAGGGTTGTGCTTGAAGATAAGACAAGTCCAACCGAAACGGCAGAAGTTACGGCTTAATCCGACAAAGGAATATGATACCATAAAATAAAGGAGATCAAAACTATGAATTTTGCGGAATACAATGTTAAGGACGCAAACCTTGAAGAAATTTTGCTTGCACTCAAGTCGCTTGATACGGTTGAGGCTGTCGCACTCGGCGGTTCTCGTTCAACAGGTGCAAGTGAAGAAAATTCGGACTACGATATTTATGTTTACTGCGCTGAAATTCCGACAGCCGAAACAAGAGAAAATCTCCTCGAAAAATACTGTTCGATTGCAGAATTCGGCAATCATTATTGGGAGAGCGAGGACAACACGGTTATGAATAACGGTATTCCCGTTGACATAATCTACCGTGAAGTTGACAGGTTCGGTCGGTATATTGATACGGTAATCAAGGGGGGCAAGGCTTTTAACGGCTATACAACCGCATTTTGGCACAATATCAAGAACAGCAAGGTTCTTTTTGACAAAACAGGCACTTTCACAAAATTCAGAAATATGGCGCAGATTGATTTTCCTGAAAATCTCCGCAGTGCAATTATCAAAAACAACCGCAACCTTTTGAACGGAAAGCTTCCGTCATATGACAGGCAGATTAAAAAGGCTCAGGAGCGTGGCGATATCGTCAGTGTCAATCACAGAATCACCGCTTTTCTCGAAAGCTATTTTGATGTTATCTTCGCACTCAACCGTCAGACACACCCCGGTGAAAAAAGACAGGTTCAGCTATGCAAAAAGTATTGCACCCTCTTGCCAAAGGATTTTGAAGAAAACATAAACGCTCTTATGAAGTCAATCTCAGACGGCGGTTCATACGAAATCGTCACAGCAATGGTCAATAACCTTGATGAAATCCTTAACGATGAATTCAAATAAAAAAAGCGGTGTCGGAAAGTTCCGTCACCGCTCAATATTTTCAGCCATATAAAATTCAAATGAAATATTGACATTGCTTTTTGCATAATATATAATAAGAACACAAGGAAAACCGTTAAAAGCGGTTAGCCGAAAAAAGAAAAGACAAAAATAGCCGTCCCTAAGTTTTCCGGGCTGTAAGGGCGGTTATTTTTTTATTGCAACAATTATTATTGTAACAAGTAAGGTAAAACAAATTATGTATTCCACCTTTGTCACCTCCTTGCACATATTAGCCAATGCTTTCATCGGTTTGCGTTTGGATGTGACTAACCGCCTTAAACTTCCTTGTATTCTCGTATCATATTGTATCAAGCTGGAATTGCGATGTCAACCATAGATAAATACTACGCTTACTTCATATACATCTCATCAAAAATCTCTTTTGCCGTAACTGCATTGTCGGTTATGGCATTTTTTAATTCGGTGATATTGTCAAACTTCTTTTCGGGACGAATGAAATCAAGCAGACGGACATCGGCTGTCTGACCGTATATTTCACCGCCGTGAAAGTCAGGCATCCATGTTTCGCTCAAAAGCTTTGTTCCTCCGACCGTCGGCTTTACACCGATATTAGTCACACCGCAATAGACCTTTCCGTTTTCAAGCGTAACGGCAGACGCATAAACACCGTATTTCGGCACGGCAAGATTTTCGGGAAGTTTCTGATTGATTGTCGGAGTACCGAGTTCTCTGCCAAGTCTTTTTCCGTGAGTGATCACTGCAGAAAAACCAAAATATGAACACAAAAGCTTGTTCGCACGGCGAATACTTCCCTCACTTATAAGCAGACGGATAAGTGTTGACGACACAACATCGCCATCGTCACGCTCAGGCTCTATCACTTTAAGCTTTGTACCGTTCTCGTCACAAAGATTTTTGAGCAACTCGGTATCGCCCTCGCCGTTTTTTCCGAAATGATAGTTAAAACCGCAGACAACAAATTTTGCGTTGAGGTTGCCGAAAATAATTTTCTCGACAAAGTCCTTTGCAGACATATTCATCAGCTTTTTAAAGTCGGGACTGAAGGTATGTTCAATACCCAGGCTTTCAAGCGTTTTCAGCTTATCTTCCGTTGTCATAAGCGCACCCTTAGAAGATTTTCCGAGAACCTCCTTCGGGCTTTGAGCAAATGTAAAGCACACGGGCAAAAGTCCGTTTTTCTTCTGCTCAACAGCCGAGAGAATAACCCTTCGGTGTCCCTTGTGAAGTCCATCAAAAAATCCGAGAGCAACGGCAGTATTCAATTTTTCGTGTTCTGAAACAGTAAAATTCTGCATATATATTTCCTATGATTAAATTAAATTTTACCGCTTTTCAAAAGTGCGGCAGTCTTTAAAACGGCAATCTGTGTTTTGGAGTCGGGTATCATATTGTTAAGCACCATTTCAACGGCTTTGTTGAGGGGGATTTTTTCAACATTCAAAAACTCACCCTCGTCAAGCTTTTGCTCGCCCTGTGACTTTACCCGACAGGCATAAAGATGGATAATTTCCGATGTGTATCCGGGAGACGGATAGACCTGACCGAGAGAAATGTAGGAGTAACCCTCAAGTCCCGTTTCTTCAAGAAGCTCACGCTTTCCGTTTTCAAGCGGAGTAGAACCCTTTTCAAGCTTGCCGGCAGGAAGCTCAAGCACAACCTCCTTGTACGGATAGCGAAACTGTTTTACAAAAGAAAGGTTATTGTCCTCATCAAGAGCGGCAACGCATACTCCGCCCGGATGATTGACAACCTCCCTCTTTGACCTTTTACCGTCAGGAAGCTCCACTTCGTCAAGGACTATATGCAGAACTCTGCCGTCAAAAATTTTCTTGCTGTCAAGAGTTTTTTCAAAAAGCTCCATAATTATGCCTCCGTTTTAAAGATTGAATTATCGAAAGGAAAGGATTTTGTTATGCCCGATTATAATGTTTTTCCCGATTACAAAACACGCAAGGAAATCATAAACGAGCTCTGCGACAGGTACAAGTTCATCAAGCATTGCTTTGCCGGAAAAAGCGTGTGCGGAAGAGGTATTGATGTTCTGCACATCGGCAACACCAAGAATCGTGTACTCTACTGCGGTGGTTTTCACGGCTCGGAGTACCTCACGATACTTGCCCTGTTGAAATTTTTTGAAGAATGTTGTGAAGCAATGGAAAGCGACAGAACTGTCGGCGGATGCAAAATCGGAAATTTTTTAAGCATTCGTGGTCTTACGATTGTGCCTTGCGTAAATCCCGACGGCACGGAAATTGCCTTGCATGGCAGTGACGCTGCATTCAAATACAAGCCGCTTGTCGAAAAGGTCTGCACCGATACATATAAATGGCAGGCAAATGCCCGTGGAGTTGACATAAATCACAACTTCAATGCGGGTTGGTGCAGACTTAAACAGCTTGAATTAAAGAACAATATCAAGTGTCCTGCGCCGACAAGATTCGGCGGCAATCATCCCGAAAGCGAACCCGAAACTAAAGCTCTGACAACGCTTTGCCGTAATATTGACTTTGAACGGGCAATCGCTCTGCACAGTCAGGGACGGGAAATTTACTGCTCATTCGGCAGACACACACCCGTTCTGAGCTTTCGGCTTGCGTCAATATTCTCACAGGCAAGCGGCTACAACATAGCCTTTCCCGAGGAGATTGCCACAGGCGGCGGCTTTAAGGATTGGTTCATCGAAAAATTCCGCCGACCTGCCCTCACCATAGAAATGGGACTCGGCAAAAATCCTCTCCCTCTCTCCGACTTTGAAGAAGAATACAAAATCCTGCAAAACATTCTCTGTCTCGGAGCGGTGGTTTAAAAATTTAATTTCATTGTATTTACAGCACTGAACACATATTGTTTGGTGCTGTTTTTAATTAAAAGGGCGCGTTAAAATTACATTTGGGCGCATTAAGGGCGCGTTAAACACACATTTGGGCGCGTTAAGGGCGCGTTAAACACACATTTGGGCGCGTTAAATTATTTCTTAATGATATATTTAGCGTATCTTCCTTTTTCGGATAGTTCAATCAAATTCTCTTTCCTCATTCGTTGCAATATTATACGGGCTTGTTTTTGTGAAAAGCCACACAATTCTCTTACTAATTCGTTATTAATAAAACCTCTGTCACGGATATATTCCAAAATCATTTCTCTTGCTTTGATATATTGAATTGCTTTATCCTTAGTGTAATCAACAGAATTTTTTAACTCGTCATATATCTTTGCCGTCAACATATATTCATTGCCCGACAACTCAATCAAACCATATCTTTTAAGGTTATTACAGGCATTCTGAGCCTGATCACGAGCTTCTTGAATTAAGATCTCTGCCTCAGACATTGTGATTTTACGGTTATCTTTAAGGTAGCGCAAAATCATAAGTTCCGAAAGTGAAAAGCTTCTGCTCAGTCCGTTTTCTTCATTGGCAATGAATTTTACAAAATCAATATCATCAATAGCACTATAGATTGTCAGCGAAACCGCATCATTATACGATTTGTATTCGGGAAACGGCTTGCCGGATGATATCATTTCTCTGAAAATAATGTCAACACCTTGTCCTGTTCTCTGAACGTATTTTAGATGTTGCAGAGTTTCGGCAATTAATTTATTTCTCGGAACAGACGGATGTGTAATTATATTATTTTCTGTGATACCGTCCAAAAATGCACCGGGGTTTTCTATTACAATTTTATCAGGATAATGCTTTACATAAACCGCACCTTGACTTTGATAATCTCTGTGTGACAAAGCATTGAGTAATGCCTCTTGAAAAACTTTTTCAGGGAAATCGACAATTTCCAATCTGAAAAGTCCAACCTGAACGTTGACAATACGATTTGAGTCTTGTATTTTCTCTGAAAGTCTGTCAATTACCGATATAATAGGAGCCTTCATATCAAGTCTTGCATCATATTCTTCTAAATTCGACTCGGAATAGTGCAAGTAAATTACCTCTGCCTGTGGAAGTAATCTATTGATTGCCTGCTCTTTGCCTACAAATAATAATCCAGCCACAGTCAATTTAATATTACCGCTGTCAGACTTAACCAAAGCAAGGTCACGCAAAAATGCGATATCATCCATATCAGCTAATGTCGATTCGGGATTTCTCGCTTTTAATTTTTCTTTCAACTTATAAACTTCAAGTTTGTTTATATCATCTTCCGTGCTGTCTGACAAAATCCTTCCCGAAAAATCGGAGCTTTGAATTTCGGAATAGCGGTTGCTCATTTCATCGGGATAAAACGGTTTAGAATTTTTTCCAAGTCTTTTTAAGCATCTGCCGTCTGTAGTTGCATGTGTAATTCCGTCTGATGCAACGGTAAGTGCAATCACCTTTTTACCGTTGTACTCTATTTCTTCGGGATCAACAAAAATAGACGGTCTTGTTTTTTCGTAAATTGATTCAATAATGTTCTGCAAATCGTAGTTACCGTCACAACCCGTAACTTCACCGTTATCTTCAACGCCAAAGTAAAGAGTGCCTCCTTTGTTATTTGCAAAAGCTATAAGTTCATCAACCGCCAAATTAATTCGTTTCTTCATATCAGACACTTTATTCCACGATTTGAATTCTGTATTAATCGACTCACCGATTTTCAGAATTTCTGCAAAATCATCAATATTCAAAAAAGCACCCCTTTTCTTTGCAGAGCAGTCATTATAGTATTATTTGATTATTCATCTTATTTATAAAATTCAAGGGCAACCTCGGTTGCCCTTGTTTATTTTGTCATTTTTAATAACGTTGATTAATTTTTATCGTCCTCATCATCAAAGAAAGAGATTGAGTTTACGATATTGTCAACAGCCTCGTCTGAAATTACATTCGGCTCGTCAAGATATTTTGATCTTTTTTCAATGCTGTCAATAGCCATCTGCATCTGCTCCTGGGGAGTTGACGGTTTTTTCGGAGCATCGTAAATCTCGTTATCCTCGGGATTTGAGATGTTCACATACTCCTCTTTTTTAGGCTCTTCTTTAACCTCGGGTTCTTCCTCAGGCTCAACGATTGCAGGCTCATTGCCGTCATCGGGAACTTCAACTTCCTCTGTCACATCTTCCGCAGATTCCTCTTTTACGGGTTCTTCCGCTTTTTCGGCAGATTCATCATTTTTTTTTGACTTGTCAACGCCAAAGTTCGGAGCATCGTAATTTTCGTCAATCTCCTCTGCGGCAGCCATAATTACCTCACCGGGAGCGTCAATCTGCTTTTCTCTTCTCGCCTCGGCAACAGCCTTGAGTTCATCAAGGTGATTTACAGGCTTTTCAACCTTTTCGCTGTCCTCATCAAAATAGATATCATACCATACAAGGAACACATAAATTGTCCAAACTCGTCTGCTGTTATCTTCTTTTCCGCTGAAATGACTGTCGAGCCATGAAACAAGGACATCTGTATTGAAGAATTTCTCGGCAGTTTTGCCCTTAAACTTAGTCTTTACCACATTATAATACTTCTCGTCACGAAGCCATACTCTTGTCGGTACAGGGAAACCAAGTTTCTCTTTTTCGGCAGTAGCCTCAGGCATATGGCGAACGGCAGCCTTACGCATTGCATACTTTGTGTTGTGCTTGTTGCAGCGCAGTTTTGTCGGGAGCGATGACGCAACCTTGAAAACCTCCTTATCGAGGAAAGGAACACGAAGTTCAAGCGAGTTAGCCATACTCATTCGGTCGGCTTTAAGAAGGATGTCACCGACCATCCACATATTGATGTCGAGATACTGCATTTTTGTAACATCGTCATACTTACGGCAACGATAATAATATTTTCTTGTAAGATCCTGTGGGCGTGTTGCAATTGACGGATCTTTCAAAAGCTCCTGCTTCTGCTTGTAGTCATACATAAATGCGTTACCGATATAACGCTCCTCAAGCTTGTCACAGGCACGGATAAGATAATCTCTGCCCTTGATGTCGGGGAGCTTTCTGCAAATTGCTCTTATTGCCTTTCTGATGCAATGCGGGACAATTGTCTGATAAATTTTGAACACTCTCGGATCGTTGTAGCAAGTGTAACCGCCGAACAATTCGTCTGCACCCTCACCCGAAAGGACAACCTTTACATAATGGCTTGCAAGACGGGATACAAAGTAAAGTGCGATACATGACGGATCTGCAAGCGGCTGATCCATATGGTACTGAACAGTCGGAACAGCGTCCCAGAATTCTTCACTTGAAATAAGGTGAGTGTGGTGTTCAACACCGATTTTTTCGCTGAGATTTTTTGCCCAGCTGATTTCGTTATATTTTTCGCCAAAGTCAAAGCCGACTGTAAATGTTTTCTGGTCGGCAAAATATGTTGAAACATAGCTTGAGTCAACACCGCTTGAAAGGAAACAACCAACCTCAACATCGGCAATTTTGTGAGCATTTACGGAGTTTTCAAAAACCTTTTCAATTCTGTCAACAGCCTCTTCCTCCGTCATTTCTTCGTCGGGATTGAAACGAGCCTCAAAGTAGCGGGTAGTTTCAACCTCGCCGTCCTTGTACCAGAGATAGTGACCGGGCATAAGGCAGTAAACACCCTCAAAGAAAGTTTCGGGCGGAACTGCATACTGGAATGAAAGGTAGGAATCAAGTGCCTTTCTGTTGAATTTCTTTTCAAACTTAGGATATTCAAGAATACTCTTGATTTCACTTGCATAGACAAAGTCATTGCCTATCTGAGTGTAGTGCATCGGCTTAATGCCGAAAAAGTCACGGGCAATAAAAAGTGAATTATCCTTTGTGTTGTAAATAGCAAAGCCGAACATACCACGGAGTTTTGGGAGCATATCTTCTTTCCACTCTTCAAAGCCGTGAACAAGCACTTCACTGTCTGTATCTGTATAGAACTTATGACCTTTTGCGATAAGTTCTTTTCTCAAATCCTTGTAGTTATAAATTTCACCGTTGAATGTGAGAACAAGGCTTTTATCCTCATTGTATATAGGCTGATGACCTGCACCGAGGTCAATAATGGAAAGTCTGCGAAATCCCATGGAAATATTGTCGTCCGTAAAAAATCCGTCCGAGTCGGGACCACGGTGAGTGATAACCTCTGTCATATTTCTGATGACATCGGCTCTGTTTTCAACCTGTCCCATAAAGCCGGCTATGCCGCACATATCACAATTCCCCTTTCAAGGTAATTTTCAAAATTAACCGCATTAGACTAATGCCCTATTTTAAACATTTTATCACAATTTACTCCCAAATTCAACTGTTTGCAGGCATAAGTTTCAAATCAAAGCAACGCCCCTCAGCCTTTTTTATTCTTTAAGTATTCATCAAGCAAATCCGCTGCATATCTGCACAATTCAGGGCACGGACGGGCGGCATAATATTTTTCTGTTCTCTCAGACGGAGTCGGGTTGTCCTTTGCCTTTGCTCTCATACCGAGAAGGTCACGGCAGATGATTGAACCGTTGTCCTCTTTGAACCTTTCGGCAAGCTGCTGAACCTCGGTGTAGACACGCTTTTTGTCTGCATTATCCTTGCTGTCACTGTAACCCCTTGCAAGACCTAAAGCCATATACATTCCCGTAACAGTACCGCAGACCTCACGCATTCTGCCTATTCCGCCGCCAAACGGCGACGCAAGCATAAGAGCAGTCTGTTCATCAAAGCCCAAATCGTCACAAAATGCAAGCAATACAGCCTGAGCGCAGTTGTAGCCCTGCATAAAATTATTCTTAGCAATTTCACCTTTTGTCATACCAATTTCTCCTTTTGACAAAGCAATTTCATACAAGCCAAGTATAGCACCGAAAACCGCATACTGCAACGATTTTTTGCTTGTGAAAGAGATTGCCATATGTTATAATTTAGGGAGTTATGATGATAAATAAATCAATATTGCTTAACCGTAGCGGCGGTCAGTGACCGCCATTCGCTTTGGTTGCAAAACCAAAACGAACAAATATACATCTGCAATAAGCGTTTTAATCAATAACATACGATAAACAAATGGTTTGTATTTAATCGAACCGATTTTACAATCGTTTCGATTGGCGTTCACTGAACGCCGCTACTGTTTGTACAAACGGTAACAATGCTACGCTCGGGCAAAATATGTTGCGGATTTTTCAAACTGTCTGCACGAATAGGGAACGGCGCTACTGATTTGAGTCACAATTTCTCCCACAGATTTAATCAAATACGGTTGCTTTATTCGGCAGAATTGGTATAATAATTTACAGAACATAACTCATTAAAATTCAGACATTAAAGAAAAAGGTGATTAGCATTGTCTTTTCCACAGGATAAAATAAGAAATTTCAGCATTATTGCTCACATTGACCACGGCAAAAGTACGCTTGCGGACAGAATTCTTGAGCAGACCAACTCCGTTTCCGAAAGGGATATGGAGGCGCAGCTGCTTGATGACATGGATCTTGAGCGTGAGCGCGGCATTACAATCAAGGCGAGGGCGGTAAGCGTTATCTACAAAGCCGATGACGGCGAAGAATATCTTTTTAACCTCATCGACACCCCCGGTCATGTTGACTTTAACTACGAGGTTTCCCGTTCACTGGCAGCTTGTGAGGGCGCTATTCTTGTTGTTGACGCATCACAGGGCATTGAGGCGCAGACTCTTGCAAACACATATCTTGCCGTTGACAGCGGACTTGAAATAGTTCCCGTTGTCAACAAAATTGATTTGCCGAGTGCCGACCCCGACAGGGTTATTCAGGAAATCGAAGATGTAATCGGTATTCCTGCCGAGGATGCTCCGAAAATTTCCGCAAAGGCAGGAATCAACATTCACGCAGTTCTTGAAAAGGTTGTTCACGATATTCCTGCTCCGACAGGCGACATCAACGCACCTCTGCGTGCATTGATTTTTGACAGCTACTACGACAGCTACAAGGGCGTAATTATATATGTAAGGCTCAAAGAGGGACAGATTCACCCGGGCGATGAATTCAAGCTTATGGCAACGGGCAGTGTGTTCAATGTTGTTGAGTGCGGACTTATGCACGCAACCGCCCCCGAAAAGACAGACGGTCTTTATGCAGGCGAGGTTGGCTACATCACGGGTTCAATCAAGACTCTTGCAGACGCAAAGGTTGGCGACACGGTCACCATCACAGAGGGCGAGTGCGCTGGCTATACAACGACTGCGGAAGGTACTGCAGATATTACGGATGGAACCTATACTGAGGGTACCCGTACTTACTCGTTTGTCATGGGGAAAGAGATGAATGAAAATACTGTCGTTACCTTTACGAACAATAAAACGATCAGCCCGCCCACGGGCCTGACGGACAACGCAGTGCCCTACATGGTGATGGTTGGCATTGCGGCGGCGGCTGGCGTAAGCTACGTGCTGGTACGGCGCAGAAGAGACTCCGAGTAACATGCCGGCGAAGCGCATGGAAGACATCGCCGCATATATGAAGCAGATGAAGTTCCGCAGGAAGACTTTCGGCGGGGTGGATGAAGCGGATGTGTGGCGGCAGCTGGAAGGGCTGCACCAGGAGTACCAGGCGGCGTTTGACGCCCAATGGGAACGCAGCCGCGCTCTGATCGAGGAGCGGGAGGCGGAAATCCGCAGGCTAACGGCGAAGATTGGCAAAACGGGCGCGTCCCGTGGTGACGCCAATGGGTAAACGCAGCGTAACGCGC
>OLGD01001236.1_pt1 | contig 40914 bp, 38 predicted proteins | sample 1605311 | NCBI WGS metagenome assembly OLGD01 (sample SAMEA3888917, study PRJEB22519) | human gut metagenome | biome: human gut; feature: human-associated habitat; material: faeces | place: Denmark | collected 2010
CCCTTGTAGTCTGCGTAGCGGTAGAAGATGGCTGCAAGCTGTTCGCGGGTGATGGAATCGTTCGGACCGACTTTGTTGTTGCCGTAGCCCAAAAAGATGCCGTTCTCCGCCGTCCATGCGATCGCGTCTGTGTACCACGTTCCGGCTTCCACATCGGTAAAGCTGCTGTTGCCCTTCGGCGCGGGGCTGCCCGCCATGCGCCAAAGAATGGTCGCCATCATCCCGCGCGTCGCCGTCCCGTGCGGACGGAATTGCGCGTTGCCCGTGCCGATCATCAGCCAGAGGATGCTCGCGCCGACGGCGAAGAAGAGCAGCGTGAAAGCGTCGTCCTGATATTCCGGCGTATAGAGCTTCACCTGATAGATGTCCATATACGTACCGGCGGCAAACTCAAATTCGATCTTAAAATCCTCGCAGTCCTCTTCAACGGTGAAATGAAGCTCCCCGTCGCCTGCGCCCGCGGGAATCGTAAATTCGCTGGGCGTGATCGTCGCGTCGTTCGTGTTCGTCAGCCGCAGGATGTTGTCGCCGTCACAGCTAATCGTCCATCTGAGGCGGTATTCGCCCGCGGGCAGATGCATCCAGCCCCGCCTTTCCATCGGAATCACGCCGTATTCGTCGCCGTCCGTCAGAGAATACCGGGGCAGCTTTTTTTGAAAAACCATGTAATCCGTCGTGATGTTTTCAAATATTTTCGGCTTTTTCAGCGCGCCCGTCGCAAATACCAGCGCGCACAGCAGCGCCGCCAGCAAAACAGGGCCGTAGAGCTTCGCTTTCCGCTTCACGTCATTCTCCTCAACTCTCTGCCTTCTCGCTTCCCGTTTTGAAAAAAGGGGGCTGCGAATCCGTCAGCCCCCTCAACAATCAATATGCCTTCGCGAAATAGATGACCTTCTTGGCCGGCTTGCCGCAGCAAACGCAGGTCTCGCCGATGGGCGTCTGGTCAAACGGCATGCAGCGGGAGGACGCGCCGAAACGATCCTTGATCTCGTCCTCGCAGGCCTGCTCGCCGCACCACATGGCCTTGGCGTAGCCGCCGTTCACCTGCTTTTCGAGCTCCTCCATGCTGTGCACGTCGGCGGTGTGCTCGTCGCGGAACGCGCGGGCGATTTCAAACATGTTGGTCTGAATCGCATCCAGCATCGCCTTGATTTCGCCCTCCAGCCCCTCGATATCCAGCGGCGCCTTCTCGAAGGTATCGCGGCGGACGCTCAGCACCTTGCCCTCGGCCAGATCGCGCGGGCCGACCTCGACGCGCACCGGCACGCCCTTGAGCTCCCACTCGTTGAACTTCCAGCCCGGCGTCACGTTGTCGCGATCGTCGAATTTCACGCGCAAACCGGCGGCCGTCAGCTTGTCGGCCACGGCCTTCGCGCCCTCCAGCACGCCCTCTTTGTGCGCGGCGACCGGCACGACGACGACCTGAATCGGCGCGATCATCGGCGGCAGCTTGAGGCCGCGCTCGTCGCCGTGGGTCATAATGATGGCGCCGATCAGGCGGGTGCTCACGCCCCAGCTCGTCTCGTGCGCATATTTCTGCGTGCCGTCCTTGTCCAGATACTTGATTTCAAACGGCTCGGAGAAGTTCGTGCCGAAGTTGTGGCTCGTGCCGCTTTGCAGCGCCTTGCCGTCCTGCATCATCGCCTCGACGGAATACGTCGCGCGCGCGCCGGCAAATTTTTCCTTTTCGCTCTTCTGGCCGCAGTAAACCGGAATCGCGAGGTTCTTCTCGCAGAAGTCACGGTAAACGTGCAGCATCTGCATCGTCTCCTCCTGCGCCTCCTCGGCGGTGGCGTGGACGGTGTGACCCTCCTGCCAGAGGAACTCGGCCGTGCGCAGGAACGGGCGGGTCGTCTTCTCCCAGCGGATGACGGAGCACCACTGGTTGTATTTGAGCGGCAGGTCGCGCCAGCTCTGCACCCACTTGGCGTACATCGTGCAGAAGATCGTCTCGCTCGTCGGGCGAACCGCCAGACGCTCGGCCAGCGGCTCGGTGCCGCCCTGCGTGACCCACGCGACTTCCGGCGCGAAGCCCTCGACGTGATCCGCTTCCTTGAGCAGCAGGCTCTCCGGAATGAGCATCGGCATGCTCACGTTCTGGTGACCGGTGCGCTTGAATTCCGCGTCGAGCTGCTGCTGAATCAGCTCCCAGATGCCGTAGCCGTAGGGCTTGATGGCCATGCAGCCGCGCACCGGGGTGTAATCCATCAGATCCGCCAGACGAACCACGTCCGTATACCACTGGGAGAAATCCTCGCTGCGCGGGGTGATGTGCTGAACAAACTCCTGCTGACTTTTCTTCGCCATGTTCTTTTTCCTCACTTCTATGTTCATTGTTTGAAAAAGCGAATTCCTGCCTGACCGTGATGGCCGCTCTGCCCCTTCCGCCATGCCCTCGGCGTTTTTATCGTCCAAATCCGCCGCATGCGGTGACGATTTCAAACATTCCTCAAAAAAGAGGTTTGACAAAGCCCATAGCTCCCTCTTTGAGGGAGCTGTCAGCGAAGCTGACTGAAGGAGTTTTTTTATCAAATAAAAAACGCCCGCCCCATCACTGGGACGAAGCGCATTGCTTCGCGGTACCACCCGGTTTGGCGCTTTCGCGCCCTGCTCAATCCCCTTATCGCGGGGCGACGGCGGCGTTCTTAGCGCCGCGGCTGATGGGGTTCGGAGCCTTGAAACGCGCCTCCTGCCCGGCCTCGCAGCAAATGGCCGTGACTCTCTTGAAGGAAACCTGCGTTCCGCTTTCCCCGTTATCGCCTGATATCGCCCCTATTATAAGCAAAAAGTCAGGCGCTGTCAAGCCTTGTTTCGTCCTTCTTCGCGCTTTACGCGCCGAGCATTTTGCTCAGCGTGCAGACGGCCTGCGCCTCGTCCGGCCCCTCGGCCAGAATGGTGACGGCCTGCCCGTCGCGCAGCTCGGCGGAAAGCACGCCCATCAGCGATTTGGCGTTGACGGTCATGTTCTGCCGCTTGAGCAGGACGCGGCTTTCAAAGCCGCTCATCCGCTGCGCAATATCCGCCGCCTGACGGGTCATCATTTCCTTCGGAATCGCAATCTTAATCGTCAGCTCCATCGGCTTTTCCTTCCCCGGCGTCCTCCGCCGTCTCCTGTCCGTCCAGCTCCTGCGCCATGATCTCCAGCTTGCGCAGCCGGTGGTTGACGCCGCTCTTGCCCACCGGCGGATCGCACAGCCTGCCCAGCTCCTCCAGCGACATCTCCGGGTGCGCCAGCCGCAGCGTCGCCGTTTCCCGAAGCGCGGGCGGCAGGCTCTCCCGCCCCTTCGCCGCCAGCACCCGCTCGATGGCCTCCGTCTGCCGCGAGGCCGCCGTCACCGCGCGCTGCACGTTGGCGCTGTCGCAGTTGACCGCGCGGTTGGCGTTGTTGCGCAGTTCCTTGCGGATGTAGGCGTCCTCCATCGCGAACCGGGCGCTCTGCGCGCCGAAGATGCTGAGCATGTCCGTGATTTCGCTCTGCCCCTTGAGGTAGACCAGCGCCATCGCGCGGCGCTTCGTCAGGTGCGCGCTGAGGGAAAAACGCGCGATCAGCCGTTGCAGCGCCGCCGCGAACGCCTCGTCTTCGAGCACAAATTCCAAATGATATTCCTTTTCCGGGTCGGTCACCGAGCCGCAGGCCAGAAACACGCCGCGCAGAAACGACATCCGGCAGCATTTGCGCACCGTGATCTCGCGCGGCACGCCGCGCCGCTGCCCCATCTCGATTCCGCAGCCCTCCAGCACAAAGGAGGCCTCGCTGCCGCTGATCTCGATGCGGTATGCGCTTCTGCCGCCCAGCCGCGAACGCTTGAGCGTCACCAGCTGGGGCTGCACGTCGAAAACCTCGCGCAGAAGCCGGAACGCGCGCCGGGCGACGGCGTTGTTTTCCGTTTCAATGGAGAGGCGCTTGTCGCCGCCGCCGCGATAGATGACCGAACCGGCGGCGCAGACGATGCCGCTCAATTCCGCCAGCAGGCAGCAGACGCTGTCCGGCTCAAAGCGGCAAAGCTCCTCCTTCGTCTGGGATGAATACGACATGGCGGCGGAAATCCCCCTTCGTCAAAGCGTTCCGCCGCCGGATTGCTCAATCCCTGCGGCGGCTGTTGCCCGAAATCAAAATCAACCTGAGAAGCTGCAAGACCGCTTGCAGCGCGGCGGCCACATACGTCAGCGCCGCGGCGGAGAGCACGGCCTTCACGCCGCGCACCTCGTCCTCCGGCAGATAGCTGGCCGCCAGCACCTTGACCGCGCGGCCGGAGGCGTTAAACTCCACCGGCAGCGTGACCACATAAAACAGAACGGCCAGCGCAAAGCAGAAAATGCCGATCTTCACCAGCGGCTCCCACGAGAGGATCAGGCCGAGCATGAACAGCGGAATCGACGCGCCCGAGCCGATGTTGGCAATCGGCACCATCGTCGAGCGGATGCGCAGCGGCGCGTAATCCTGCGCGTCCTGAATGGCGTGACCCGCCTCGTGCGCGGCCACGCCCAGCGCCGCGATGGAGCCGGAGCTGTAGACCTCGCTGGACAGGCGCAGAACGCCGTTCTCCGGATCGTAATGGTCGGTCAGCTTGCCGTTGATGGCTTCAATGCGTACATCCTGACAGCCGTTGTTATCCAGAATCTGCCGCGCGATCTGCGCGCCCGTCATCCGCGTGGCGGAAGGAACCTTCTGCCACTTGGCGTAGGTCGTGGAGACCTTGATCTGCGCGTACAGCGCTACAATCGCGCCGATGAGGATCAATACATACGTCGGATCATAATAATAAAACATGGCGCACCTCCTGTTTGGTTCAAACGCTCTGTGTATGTCGTCAACTCGGAAAGCCTATGCTTTTCTAGCGTCTATGATACGCGATTTAGTCTGCATCCGCAAGGGGTGTTGCACAAAAACCTGTTTTCAGCGCGCAACCTGTCGTCTCATTGTGCCGCCAGCTTCACAAAGACCACGCCGTCCACCATCTGCACCGAATCCTTATCCGGGAAGCATGGCATATCATCCGTCACGCGCTCCTGTTCCTCATTTTTCGTTTCTCTAAACCGCTTGATCGGGTATCCCATCACGTCTTCCAGATACATCCAGAAGGTGTCTCCATACGTGATGGCATAGTTTTCTTCCGTCCCTGTCAAGCTGCCAAGATGTGCGAAGGCCGGCCGCGTCATCGCCAACTGTGACCGTTGAATGTCGCCCAAGAACTTGACGGGCGTTTCTCCCGGTATATAGCCCTCAACCTGCTCGATGCGGTCCACCACGCGCGTCATCACCGAAAGCGTCGTGTCGTATTCCAGATCCTTTTTAAGATATATCTGGTTGGCGTAGATTCCGCGATCAAAAAGCAGCGTCAGCACCGCCAAAGGCAAAACGCAGGCCGCCGCGCGCGTCTTTTTCCCGATCTGTTTTCCTTCGTCGGCCAGCGCCAGATTCCATGCGCGCTCGTTCGCTGCCAGCGCGGCGAGCAGCGGCACAATATACGCATACATCATCAAATCATGCACAACGCCGCCGCAAAACAGGCAAATCCAGTTCATGCCGAAGGGCAGAAGCAGCGCCAGCACCGCCATGCCGAGCGCCTGCCAAGCGGAGATCCGGCTGCGACGCGCCGTGAAAATCGTCGCCGCCGCGCCCGTCATCAGCACAACGGCCGTCAACATGCGCGCCAGCGGCGCGATGCGTCCCTGAAGGCGTTTCAACTTCCACAGAGGCATCTTCCACGTCGTTTTCACCATATCAACCAGCGCCGCTCCGGAAAGCACCTTCATGCCGCCGATGCTATTCTCTCTGGAAACCGCTTCAACGCCAGTCACCGCCATTACCACGTAATAGCCGACGAAAAACAGCGCCATCGCCAACATCAGCGCCAAAAAGCTTTGCGCGCAGCGCGCCGCCGCTTCAGGAATGGCGCGGTCGTCCGTTTTCAGCAGGCGAAGCAGCGCCCAGACCATCGTCAACGCGGTAAAAACCTGCAAATAAGCTTGATACAGACCCGTTGAAATCACCAGCAGCACAACCGCCGCGAGCACAGACGGCACGCGCCGCCTGCCGCGCAGGCACAGCCATGCCGCCGCAATATTCAGCATCAGCGCCAGCATGTACACGTCCGCCGTATGGCTATAGGTCGCATCCAATGCAATGAACGCCAGACTGCCGCACATCAGCCCCGCCAGCAGAAAGAGCGACGTTTTAGCTTTCAAGTCAAGCAGGCTGGCCACGCCGTAAACCGAGCCGACCATATATCCATAAGAAAGCACGCCCACGATGAACGGCGCGGCAATGCGCCCGCGAATGATCCACCAGTAAAACGGCTGCATATACCGTCCGAGCGAAATCTGCCATTCCAAATCCGGCTGCCATGCAAAGGCAAGCGAATCATGTGAAAAGCCCAGCGACACATAACGGTATCCATGCAGCAATACCATGAAAATCAGCGTATAGAGCGCAATCTTCTTCAATTTCGGTTGGATTTGAACGTCCAGCTTTTCCATTTGCATGTTCCCTCATTTCCGAATGATTTTTATGATCTTTTTGGATGATATTTCCGGACGATTTGAAAAACAGCAGAAAAAACTCGCGCTTTTCTGCCGCTTAACCATGGGTTTACGCCTTAATGCCGTTATAGATGAAGCCCTCGTTCGCGTCAACGGTAATCATCATGCCGCTCTTGAGCATGTGCACCGCCTGATAGGAACGATCCATCATCAGCGGGATGCCCATCGCCTGGCAGGCCACAGCCGCGTGGCACTCCGGGTTGGTGCTCTCCACGACGACGGCGCTCGCGCGGCGCATATAGGGCAGCATCTCGCTGGTGGTCATTTTGGTGACGATGACGTTGCCATCCTTAAAGTCGCTCTCCAAATCGCTGAGCGTGTTGACGGTGCAGACGTTGCCGCTCGCGCAGCCGCTGCCCACGCCTTCGCCGCGCAGGAGCACGTTGCCGACGATGTGCGCCTTGATGAGGTTGGTCGTGCCGGAAACGCCGGTCGGCACGCCTGCGGAGATGATGACCACGTCGCCGGTCTTGACCAGCCCGCTCTGCTGCGCCGCTTCGACGGCGGTGTTGATGAGCTCGTCCGTGTCGCCGCTCACGCCCATGTGCGCGGGCACAACGCCGTAGCTCAGGCCGAGCTGGTTGTATGCGTGCTCGCTCGGGGTCGGGGCGATGATCGGGCAATCCGGGCGGAAGCGGGCGACCATGCGCGCCGTCGTGCCGGAGTTGCTCGGGGTGATGATCGCGTTCGCGTTGAGGTCGCGCGCCATCTGGCAGCAGGAATAGGATACGGCGTTGGCCACCGTGCGAACCGTCGCGTTGCGGACGGCCTCCTGCTGGAGAAGCTGGGTGTTGTCGTGCATCTGATGCGCCTCGATATAGGTCGCGATGCGCACCATCGTGCCGACAGCCTCAATCGGGTATTTGCCCGCGGCCGTCTCGCCGGAGAGCATGATCGCGTCCGTGCCGTCGATGATGGCGTTCGCCACGTCGCTGGCCTCCGCGCGGGTCGGGCGCGGGTTGCGGATCATGGAATCGAGCATCTGCGTCGCGGTGATGACCGGTTTGGCCGCCACGTTGCACTTGTGGATGAACTGCTTCTGGAGCACCGGCACTTCTTCCATATCGACTTCCACGCCCAAATCGCCGCGCGCAACCATGATGCCGTCGGAAACCTTGAGGATTTCGTCGAAGTTGTTCACGCCCATGCGGTTTTCGATCTTGGAGAAGATCTGCACATGGCTGCCGCCGTTGTCGGCGCAGAGCTTGCGGAGGGTCAGCACGTCGCTGGGGCGGCAGACGAAGGACGCGGCGATCAGGTCGATGCCCTTCTCAATGCCGAAGACGATGTCGCTGCGATCCTTCTCGCCGATGGAGGGCATCTGCAAATCGACGTCCGGCACGGAAATGCCCTTGCGGCCGCCGAGCACGCCGCCGTTGACCACGCTGCACACGATGTCCGTGCCGCCCGTGATCTGCTTGACGTCCAGCGCGATCAGGCCGTCGTCGATCAGGATTCGGTTGCCGGGGTGCACCAGCTCAACCATCCGCGGATAGGTGATGGCGACCTGCGTTTCGTCGCCCTCGATGTCGCGGCTGGTCAGGATGAACTCCTGCCCCGCCTGCAGGGTCACCTTGTCAGCCTTGAGCGTCTTGGTGCGCACCTCCGGGCCCTTGGTATCCAGCATGATGGCGACCGGGATGTTCTTCTCCCGGCGCAGGCGCTTGATGCGGTCGATGCGCGCGCCCTGCTCCTCGTAGGAGCCGTGGGACATATTCAGGCGGCATACGTTCATGCCCGCGTCCATCAGCTTGGAGATCATCTCCTCGCTGTCGCTGGCCGGGCCGAGCGTACACACGATTTTCGTCTTTCTGATCATCTTGTTTTTCCTCCTTGAACGGCCGCCACTCCTCCGGCAGCCGGGCACACTTCATTTTTTGCAAACGTTCTTATTTTACATGGAAAACCGCAGGCTGTCAACGTCCGCCAAGGCTTCGGAATCAAGTTATTTTCTTCACGAAAAGGTAAGCCCCTCAAGGGTTTTTCGCGTCGATTCTCCTGCACTCCATGTAATACCGCTTCTCCGTCGCCTCGCCCATGGAGAATGTCTTTCTGGGCAAAACGCCGCCCGCGGCAATCGCCGGGAAGAGCGCGCGCTTATCCATCGCGCCGAGCAGCGCCGCCGTCGCGCCGTTTTGGGCAAGCCCCGCCGCGTCCGCGTCGCCGTGCACGTAATCCAGCGACCAGCCGCTCTTTTCGCCGCAGGCCTGATCGAGGTATTTTTGCAGCACGTCCACCGGCAGGCGGTCGCCGCGCCCCTGAATCGCAAAGCCGCGCCGCGCGCCGCCCTGCATGAGCGTCACCTCGCCGCCGTCCGCCAGCGTCATGCCGTGCGCGCGCAGATACCGCTCAAACCCGCTTTGCAGCGCATCGATCTCCGCGCCGAAGACCACGCGGTGAACGGGTCGGAAGATCAGCGCAGGGCTGTGCAGGTTGACCAGCTCGCAGAGCGCGAACCGCGCGGGATGATCGACCCGCGCCTCGTCGGAAAGCGTCGGCTTGATCGCCTCCCAGCAGGCTTTCGCCGTCGCCAGAGAGTGGTTGCCGTCGCCGACCGCGAGAAAAAAGCCGCCGCTCTCCGCCTGCATCCGCGCGATCTGCTCCGCCGTCCGCGCGGCCAGCTCGCCCTCAACCGCGTACCCGGCGATGTGCCCGCCGCCGAGCATCAGCTCCGTGTCGTAGAGCTTGGGCAGCTCCCGATCCGCCAGCGGCTCGATGAGGCGCATGGCCGCGTCGTCGATGAGCATCATCGCGTGCGGGCTTTCGATGCTCGCCCCCTGCCGGATGCGCACGCGCGGCGGGATGCGCGAGAGAATCGTCCCCTCCGTCGCGCGGACGGGCGCGCTCGTGCCGGGCGTGAAGTCATACTGCTCCAGATCCAGCCTGCCGACCAACCCGAGGCGTTCTCCGCTCTCGGTCACGCGGCGGACGAGCACAAAGCCGTCTTTCACGCGCGTCTGCAATACGCCGCGCCGCATATAGTCTTCCATCGCCTGCCGGATGGCCGCAATCCGCGCGTCGCCTTCGGCCAGATAGGCCTCTGGATAGACGAGGTTCAGCGTGCTCGGCGCATCGCCGACGATCTCCGCGGCCTTCCGCCAGTATTCGGGCTGGCTGGTAAACTGGTCGCAGGCGACAACCGCCCATTTTTCAAAATCTGCCGCAGCATCGGGCAGAAGGATATCCGCCGGGAGAAAACAGGCCTGCATCTCGCTCATTCCTTTCGCATCGGCGCGCCGCCGCGCGCGGCGCGTTTGTCTTTGGGTTAAACCCCCGTGCCGTCGAACGCCGGAATGAACGCGCCGTCCGCCGAGCCGAGTTCCTGCCGATAACCGCTTAGCCCGACGGCCTCCATATAGGCCAGCACGCGGGCATATTCCTTCTTTTTGATCTTTCTGTCCATGCCGGGGATGGAGAGCGCCCGGCCGCAGGGCGTATACTGCCCCATCAGCGAAACCGGAATTCCCGGAAAATCGTCGCAGATTTGTTCCAGAATCCGAATGCTGTCCCCCGTCAGCCCCGGCAGAACGAGATGGCGGATCAGCGTGCCGCGCGTCATCATGCCGTCCTGATCGTAGACGGGCGCGCCCGTCTGGCGCACCATTTCGTCAATCGCCGCATGCGCCGTGTCGGGGTAATCCCGCGCGCCGGAGAGCATCGCCGACATGTTCGGGTCGATGTATTTGTAATCCGGCAGATAGATATCCACCGCGCCCTCCAGCATGCGCAGCGTCTCCACGCTTTCATAGCCGCTGCTGTTGTAGACGATCGGGATGTTCGGCCTGTACAGCGCCAGCGCGTCGAGCACGGCGGGAACGAAGTGCGCCGCCGTCACGAGGTTGATGTTGTGCGCGCCCTGCGCCTCCAGCTCGCGGAAGATCTCCGAAAGCCGCTTCGGCGTGACGATCTTCCCCTCGCCCCGCTGGCTGATGCTTTCATTCTGGCAGAACACGCACCGCAGCCCGCAGCCGGAAAAGAACACCGCGCCGCTGCCGCGTGTGCCGCTGATGCAGGGCTCCTCCCACCGGTGCAGCGCCGCGCGCGCGATTTTGGGCAGCGTACCCATGCGGCAAACGCCTGTGCCGTGCTCCGGCGCGCGCTCCGCGCCGCAGTTTCTGGGGCAAAGCGTGCAGATCATAGGTCGATAAACGCCTCGAATCGCGGCAGAATGCCGATGCCATCCGGGAAGTGGGCGGCGAACTGCGGAATGGCGTGGCTCGGGAAGGAGTTGCCCTCGATGAACACCGGACCATCCGGCGTAATCGCCACGTCCCAGGCGACAAAGCGCACCTGCGGAACGACGTGCATCGCCTTCAGGCACATCGCCTTGACCTCCTCCCAGTAGGGGATCTGCGTGCCGGGGATGCGCTTGCCGGTCATCGGGTGGAATTCAAAGACCTCGCCTGCCTTGTTCGCGCCCACACCGCTGATCACGCCCGTATCCAGATTGATCGGCGCGGCCATGCCGCCGCAATCGACGTTGTCCATCACCTTGCCGTTGCCGATGCGGATATAGGCGTAGACGATGCCTTCCTTTTTGTCGCCCAGCAGCGTCGCGACGCGGATGGTGTTGACCGAGGTCGGGCAGAGCGCGGCAATCGTCTCATGCTGGATGACCTTGTCCTCCACAATGCCGATGCCCGCCGCCTTGAGGTGCGCGTAGAGCGCGTGAACGTCTCGATAATCCTCCGGCGTGCATTTGAGAATCCCCTGCCCGCTCGAACCGTCGATCGGCTTGCAGATGATATCGCCGCGCCCCTGCACGAACTCGGCGAACTGTTCCTCCGTCGCGGTGGAGAAATTGAGCCATTCGCGCTTGACCTGCTCGTGGAAGAGCTGGTTAAACTCGGTCTTGTTGTCAAAGAAGTGCCAGAATTTCTTGTCGTTCATCCGCGCGACGATGTTGTTGGAAATGCCGCGCGTGATCTGCGTGGCGCGCTGCGCGTCGTTTAAGCGGTACATCTCCGCAATTTTATAATCGACATAGCCCGCGTTGTACTTGGCGGCGCACTTGGCCATATCGGCCATCAGCCAGATGCGGCTCTTGCCCGTCTTTTTGTGCAGCATGTCGGCAGTTTTCAGCATCGCGCGGTAATCCATCTTTCTGGCGCGCTTGATGACATAGGATAGCTTTCCCATGATTGACCCCTCTCGTTTTCCATCATAGATTTGAGTTCTTTTTATTGTTTTTGAAAACGCTAAAAGCCATACGGGCGCATTTTCATGTTCTGATTATATTCCATTTGGCGCTTTTTGGCAAGCAGAGCCTGATAGACGCCATTTGGACACAACAGCAAACGCCCCTCCCCGGTCAGGGGAAGGAGCGCCTGATCTTTTTTACAGCGCCGCCTTGATCTTCTCGATCATCTCGGCGTATTGCGCGTCGGTCAGCTTCGTCTGGCCGGGGTTCATGGCAAACACACCGCCCCATTCAAAGCCGTCCCTGTATTTCGGCACGAGATGGACGTGCAGGTGGCAGCCCGTGTCGCCGTAAGCGCCGTAGTTGAGCTTATCCGGATGAAAGGCAGCGTGAATCGCCTTTGCCGCGCGCGCAATAGCCGCAATTCGGGTCTTTCATGGGAAAACCTCCTGTCATTTTTTGCTGATCTTATTATACATGCCGCCGTACACATAAGCAACGGAAAAGTAAATCAAAAAGAGGGCTCCCTTTCGGAAGTCCTCTTTGTTTGATCGTTTAGACCGGGTATCACTCAAGGATCTTGGTGACAACGCCGGAGCCGACGGTGCGGCCGCCCTCGCGGATAGCGAAGCGCAGCTTCTCGTCCATGGCGATCGGGGTGATCAGCGTGCACTCCATGTCCACGTTGTCGCCCGGCATGACCATCTCAACGCCCTCCGGCAGCTTGATGTTGCCGGTCACGTCGGTGGTACGGAAGTAGAACTGCGGACGATAGCCGTTGAAGAACGGGGTATGACGGCCGCCTTCTTCCTTGGTCAGAACGTAAACCTGACCCATGTAGTGGGTGTGCGGATGGATGGAGCCCGGCTTGGCCAGAACCTGACCGCGCTCGACCTCGTTGCGCTGGATGCCGCGCAGAAGCACGCCGATGTTGTCGCCGGCCTCAGCCTGATCCAGCAGCTTGCGGAACATTTCCACGCCGGTGACGACGGTGCTGCGCGGCTTATCCTGCAGGCCGACGATCTCGACGGTATCGGAAACCTTCACCACACCGCGCTCAACACGGCCGGTCGCAACGGTGCCGCGGCCGGTGATGGAGAACACGTCCTCAACAGGCATCAGGAACGGCTTGTCGGTGTCGCGCTCCGGGGACGGGATGTACTCATCGACAGCGTCCATCAGAGCGAAGATGCACTGGCACTCCGGCGCATTCTTCGGGTCGGTGCCGCCGTTCTGGACATACTCCAGAGCCTTCAGCGCAGAACCGCGGATGATCGGGATCTCGTCGCCCGGGAAGCCGTAGGAGCTCAGCAGCTCGCGGATTTCCATCTCGACCAGCTCGAGCAGCTCTTCGTCGTCCATCATATCGGTCTTGTTCAGGAAGACAACGATGTAGTGAACGCCGACCTGGCGGGCCAGCAGGATGTGCTCACGGGTCTGCGGCATCGGGCCGTCCGGAGCGGACACGACCAGGATCGCGCCGTCCATCTGGGCAGCGCCGGTGATCATGTTCTTCACGTAGTCGGCGTGGCCGGGGCAGTCGACGTGAGCATAGTGACGCTTCTCGGTCTCATACTCAACGTGCGCGGTGTTGATCGTGATTCCGCGGGCCTTCTCTTCCGGCGCCTTGTCGATTTCGTCGTAACGCATAGCCTGCGCCTCGCCGAAGGTGGACAGCACCATCGTGATGGCAGCGGTCAGGGTCGTTTTGCCGTGGTCAACGTGGCCGATGGTGCCAATGTTGACGTGCGGCTTGGTGCGCTCAAACTTTTGCTTCGCCATTGGAATAACCTCCTCGATAATTTCGGCTGACAGTTTAATGCGGCCCGCCGAATTGTCGGTGGTCGCGTTGGAGCAGGTGATGGGAATCGAACCCACGCGGTCAGCTTGGGAAGCTGAAGTTCTGCCATTAAACTACACCTGCAAATGGCTGTCAACCGGTTTACTCATCCATATTCTATCCAAATCCGGAGAAAATGTCAATATCTCGGCGCATTTTTCCCTGCAAAAACCTCTCGAGTTTTGCAGGGTCAGCCGTTTTTCCCGTTTGAAAGAAGGAACGTCCCGGTTTTCAGCCCGTATGCGCGTCAGTTTCCGCGCTCGGCCATCAGCTTTTCGAGCTTGTGTTTGACCCGCTGGAGCGCGTTGTCGATGCTCTTGACGTGGCGGTCGAGCATTTGCGCGATCTCCTGATAGCTCTTTCCGTCCAGATACGCCGCCAAAACCCGGCGCTCCAGAGGCGAAAGCGCCTCGTCGATGCGGCTTTCGATGCTCACATAGCTTTCCCGGCCGATGAGCAGCTCCTCCGGGTCGGCGCTGCGCCCTTCGGTGATGACGTCCATCAGCGTTCGGTCGCTCTCCTCCTCGTAAATCGGCTTGTTGAGCGACACGTAGGAATTGAGCGGGATATGCTTTTGTCTCGTCGCGGTCTTGATGGCGGTGATGATCTGGCGGGTGACGCAGATTTCGGCAAAGGCATGGAAGGAGGCGAGCTTATCCGGCCTGAAATCGCGGAACGCCTTAAACAGGCCGATCATGCCCTCCTGCACGATGTCCTCGTGATCCGCGCCGACCAGAAAGTAGGATCGCGCCTTGGATCGGACGAAGTTCTTGTACTTGTTAAGCAGATATTCCGATGCGTCCGCGTCTCCCTGCTGCGCAAGCAGGGCGATTTCCTCATCGGTCATGCCGTCAAAGTCGTGGTGCATGGCTTCCTCCCTGCTCATTCCTCGCCCCGGCGCATCCGCTCAAAGATTTCGCGCTGATGGGGCGGCAGCCGGGAAAAGATGTCGCCGCGGGAGACCTTTTCCTCCCGCATGCGCACCCGTCCGGTCTGTCGGGTCTGCGTAATTTCGATCAAAAACTCCCTTGAGGAGATGCGCTCCGCGCCGCGCCCGAGCGTCACCGTCTGTTCGACCGCGTCGCTGGTCGCCACGCGAACCCGCCGCCATTTCGGCGCGGCGTCGCAGGCCGCCTCAATGTAGTTGTCCGCGCTTTCGGCGTGCTTGGTGAAGACGACCTCCACGCCGTGCATCATCGTGCGCGAGCGCGTGGGGCGGTCGGTATAGTGGCCGTCGAAAACGACGATCACCTCTTCGCCGGAATAGCCCGCGTAATCGGCAATCAGGTGGACGAGCCGCTCTCTGGCCTGCTCAATGCTCAGGTGCTCCTCGCGCGGCACGCTCCACGCACCGATGACGTTGTAGCCGTCCACCAGCAGCAGGGGCTTCATCTCACTTCGCGTCCATCATGGCGTAAAGCAGGATGCCCGCCGCCACGGACGCATTGAGGGATTCGATCTTGCCCTTCATCGGCAGGGTGACCACCTTATCGCAGCTCTCACCGACCAGCCGGCTCATGCCCTCGCCCTCCGAACCGATGACCAGCGCCTTCGGGCCGGAGAAATCGACCTTGCGGTAATCCTCGCCGTTCATCGCCGTGCCGTAAATCCAGATTCCCTCTTTCTTGAGTCGCTCGATCGTGCGGGTCAGGTTCACCTCGCGCGCGACCGGCAGATATTCCACCGCGCCCGCGCTCGCCTTGACGGCCGCCGGTGTCAGCCCCACCGCGCGGCGCTCCGGGATAATCACGCCGTGCGCGCCCGCGCACTCCGCGCTGCGGATGATCGCGCCGAGGTTATGCGGGTCGGTCACGCCGTCGAGGATGACGAGGAACGGCGCTTCGCCGCGCGCCTTGGCCAGCGCCAGCATGTCGTCCACCGTCTGATACGCATACGCGGAAACGACGGCGATCAGCCCCTGATGGCCGGGCGCCATCGCGTCCAGATGCGCCCTGTCCACTTCCTGCACGATGACCTTCTGCTCGCGCGCCATCGCGACGATTTCGCGGGCAGAGCCGATGAGCTCGCCCTTCGCGACCAGCAGCTTCTCCATGTCGCGCCCCGCCTTCAGCGCCTCGCGGATGGGGTTGCGGCCGACGAGCAGGTTGCTCGTCTCTTCCTCCTGCGGAGCGGGCGGCGTCATCGGGCGCTCGCCATACGGACGGCGCTCTCCGTTGTTCGGGCGCTCGCCATACGCGCGGCGCTCTCCGTTGTTCGGGCGGCCGCCATACGGACGGCGGTTCTGCTCGCCGTCGCGCTCCGGGCGCAGGGTCTCCTCGTCGTCGCGCCAGTCGTCGCGCGGGCTGCGGGGCTTTTTCGTAAACTGATCGTAGTATGCCATAATGGTTTCCTTTCTCATTCGAGCGGGTGGTCTGTCTCGGTCAAATTTTTATAAATTGCCTGCTTTTTCGCGCACTTCGGCGGCTTTTCCGCAGGTGTTTTTGCCCTCCGGGCATGCGCCGGATACGCACGCGGGTCCCGCGTGTTCAAACAGCGCGGGCGCGGCCTGCTTGCACAGGGCGAGCATCTGCCACGCCATTTCGCGAATCTCCCATTGCGCGCGGTTGCAGCAGCGCAGCGAGAAAAAGTGCATCAGCTCCCGCGCGTTCATCGTCATCACCAGGCGCGTCGCGGCGGCGTTGGGCAGCACGAAGCGCGCGTCCTCGTTCGCGCTCTCCTTCGCCCCTCCCAGCTTTTCCTGCCAGTGGCAATACCATGTGTGCATGGTCTCCATCTGGCGGATGAATTCCTGCCGCTCGTCCTCGCCCAGCGCCTCGATGGCCGGGGGAATCACGTAGTCAAAGCCGTCGGCCATGGAGACATAGCGCTGGCTCTGCACGGAGAACGACGCGATTCTGTGCCGCGTAAGCTGCGCCAGCAGCGCGCGGCTCACGCCCTCCACCGCGAAGGTGAAGCTCGCGTGTTCGGTCACGGAGAGATGGCCGCGCTGCATCACGCGCTCCACAAAGCCGCGCTGGTCGCCGCTCTCCACCTTCTGCTGCAAAGCGTCCAAATCCGCTCTGGCATAACAAAGCCGCGCGCCCAGCGCGACAAGCTCATCCGGGTCGGGCGTGGCGCGCAGCAGAATTACTTTGAGTTTTGCCTGTGCCATATTTCCTCCGTGCGTGCAATCGCAAGGGTAATCAGCTCGTCGAGCCGTTGGGTCTGGTTGGTCACGTAGAGATAGCCCCAGAGCGCCTCCAGCCCCGTGGCGTGCGCATAATCCGCCGGATCGGCGTGCTTCGGCGCGGCGTGCTTGGCCTGCGCGTTGCGGCCGCGCCGCGTGACGTCGGCCTCCTGCTCGGTCAGCTCGTTCTCAATCGCCGCCAGCATCGCCGCCTGCGCCGCCGCGCTGACCATCCGCACCGCCTGTTTGTGCATCGACCCGACGCTCATCTTTCTGGAAACCAGCAGGCTGCGGACGTACAGATCGTGCAGCGTGTCGCCGACGTAAGCCAGTTGGAGCGGGTTCAACTCCCTCGGGTCCGGGAGGGAAAACGCGGCCTGCGCCGCCCTGATTTCTTCGCCTTGCAAAAGGGCACTTCCTTCATCGTTTCACAAACGGCGCACTCCGCCATTTTTTCAGGGTATAGTATACCATGAACCCGAAAAAAGGGCAAGCGTCAAAAGCGCGTCGGGCGGGGTTCTGTCGGCGCTCAATCTTTCTTTTTCGCTTTCACCGCGTTCCGGCCGCAAAAAAGGGCAGGAACGGGAAAAAAAGAAAAGAAAGAGGCCGCCTCCTCTCCTTCCGGCGAGCGAAGCGGCCCGATCTGCTGATTATTGTGTTTGAAAAACGGTTTATTCGACGACGGCGCCCTTATTCGCGCTGGAAACCAGCTTCGCGTAGCGCGCCAGATAGCCCTTGGTGACGTTCGGCGGCGGGCAGACCCACGCCTCGCGGCGCTTGGCGAGCGTCGCGTCGTCCACCTTCAATTCGAGCTTGCCGTTTGGGATGTCGATGGCGATGACGTCGCCCTCCTCGATGAGGCCGATCATGCCGCCGCTCGCGCCCTCGGGCGAAACGTGGCCGATGGCCGCGCCGCGGGTTGCGCCGGAGAAGCGGCCGTCGGTGATGAGCGCCACTTCCTTGTCAAGCCCCATGCCGCAGATGGCGCTGGTCGGGCTGAGCATTTCGCGCATGCCCGGGCCGCCCTTCGGGCCTTCATAGCGGATGACCACCACGTCGCCCGGCTTGATCTGACCGGCGTAGATGGCGGCGATGGCCTCGTCCTCGCTGTTGAACACGCGGGCAGGGCCTTCGTGAACGAGCATCTCCTTGGCGACGGCGCTGCGCTTGACGACCGCGCCGTCCGGCGCGAGGTTGCCGCGCAGGATCATCAGGCCGCCGGTCGGGGAATACGGCTCGTCAAACGGGCGGATGACCTCATGGTTGTAGTTTTTGCTCAGGCTGATCTCCTCGCCCAGCGTCATGCCGGAGACGGTCAGCGCGTTTTCATCGAGCAGGCCGCGCCCCTTGAGCTCGCTGAGCACGCCCATCACGCCGCCCGCCAGATGCAGGTCGATGACGTGGTGATGACCGGCCGGCGCGAGATGGCACAGGTTCGGCACCTTGGCGCTCGCCTCGTTGACCCAGTTGAGGTCGAAGTCGATCCCGGCCTCGTGCGCGATGGCGGGCAGATGCAGCACGGTGTTGGTGGAGCAGCCCAGCGCCATATCCAGACAGAGCGCGTTGCGGAACGCGGATTCGGTCATAATCTTCTCCGGGGTCAACCCCTCCCGAACCAGCTCGACGACCCGCATTCCGGTCTTTTTGGCCAGACGGATGCGCGCCGCGTCCACGGCGGCAATCGTGCCGTTCCCCGGCAGCGCCATGCCGATAACCTCGGTGATGCAGTTCATGGAGTTCGCGGTGAACATGCCGGAGCAGCTTCCGCAGCCCGGGCAGGCGGCGGATTCCACCGCGTTGAGCTGTGCGTCGTCCATCTTGCCCGCCTTATACGCGCCGACTGCCTCGAACACGGAGTTCAAATCCATGTCGCCGCTGCCGCCGGGCATGCGGCCGGGCATCATCGGGCCGCCGGAGATGACCATGGCGGGCAGGTTGAGGCGGCGCGCCGCCATCAGCATGCCGGGCACGATCTTGTCGCAGTTCGGGATGAACACCATGCCGTCAAAGCCGTGGGCAATCGCCATCGACTCGCAGCTATCGGCGATCAGCTCGCGGGAGGCGAGGGAATACTTCATGCCGACATGCCCCATGGCGATGCCGTCGCACACGCCGATGGCCGGGAATTCGACCGGCACGCCGCCCGCCAGACGGATGCCGTCCTTGACGGCCTGCGCGATGTTGTTCAGGTGGTTGTGCCCCGGCACGCACTCCGACTTCGCGCTGACCACGCCGATCAGCGGGAGCTTCAGCTCCTCGTCAGTCAGGCCGAGCGCCTTCCAAAGGGAACGATGCGGCGCCTTCTCCGGGCCGCTCTTCACGCGATCACTGACTGCCATCTTACAGCTCCTCCACTTTCGTGCCCCAGCTCATCTTGCCGCGCAGATCCTTGCCGACTTCCTCAAGCTGGCTGCCCGCCTCGATGCGGCGCTTGGCGAGGAAGTGGACGCAGCCGCTCTGGTTTTCGAGCAGCCAGTTGCGGGCGAAGGTGCCGTCCTGAATCTCGGTGAGCACCTTCTTCATCTCCTTCTTGGTCTCCTCGGTGATCAGGCGCTGGCCGATCTCATAATCGCCGTATTCGGCGGTGTTGGAGATGGAATAGCGCATGCCCGCAAAGCCGTGCGCGAAGATGAGATCGACGATGAGCTTCATCTCGTGGATGCACTCGAAATAGGCGTTTTCCGGCTGATAGCCCGCCTCCACCAGCGTGTCAAAGCCCGCCTTCATCAGCGCGGTCACGCCGCCGCAGAGGACGCACTGTTCGCCGAACAGGTCGGTCTCGGTCTCCTCGCGGAAGGTCGTCTTGAGGATGCCGGCGCGCGCGCCGCCAATGCCCGCCGCATACGCCAGCGCGTAATCCTGCGCCTTGCCGGAGGCGTCCTGATAGACGGCGACGAGGTCGGGCACGCCCTTGCCCTCCAGATACTGGCTGCGGACGGTGTGACCCGGTCCCTTGGGCGCGATCATCACCACGTCGATGTCCTTCGGCGGCTTGATGCAGCCGAAGTGGATATTGAAGCCGTGCGCAAACGCGAGGATCATGCCGGGGCGCAGATACGGCTCGATGTCCTTATGATACATCGCCGCCTGCTTCTCGTCGTTGATGAGGATCATGATCATATCGGCGACCTTGGCGGCCTCGGCCGTGGTCATAACGGTCAGCCCGGCCGCCTCGGCCTTCTTCCAGCTCTTGCTGCCCTCATACAGCGCGACGACCACGTCGCAGCCGGAATCGCGCAGGTTGAGCGCGTGCGCGTGTCCCTGCGAGCCGTAGCCGACGATGGCAATCTTTTTGCCCATCAGATATTCGAGGTTGCAATCCTGCGCGTAAAACATCTGTGCCATTGTATTTTTCCTCCTTGTCCGTCTTTTCCGTTTGTTTTTTGGATTTGTTGTTTGGCTTCGTTGGTTTAGTCAAATATATCTGAACTCATCACTTCGTCGCCGCGTTCGAGCGCGACCACGCCGGTGCGAACCAGCTCCAGTATGCCGTAATCCTCCAGCAGCCGCATCATCGCGGTGATTTTGTCGTTGTCGCCCGTGATTTCCAGAATCATCGAGGATTTGGTCACGTCCAGCACCTTCGCCTTGAAGATATCCACCAGCCGCATCAGCCCCTCGCGTTCCTTCACGCCCGCGGCGACCTTGACCAGCAGGAGCTGGCGCTCCACGTCGTTTTTATTGCTGAGCACCTGCACCTTCTGCACGCAGATCAGCTTGTAGAGCTGCTGCACCAGCTGCTCGATGTGCGCGTCGTCGCCCAGCACCACGATCGTGATGCGGGAGACCTCGCGATCCTGCGTCGGGCCGACGGCGAGGCTCTCGATGTTGAAGCCGCGCCGGGAGAACAGGCCGGACACGCGGGAGAGCACGCCCGGCTCGTTGGAAACCAATACGCCGACGGTGTAGCGGCGCAATTTGTCGGGGTTCATCACCATAAGCCGTCACCTCCGTCAATTCAGGCAGAACGAGTCGATCGGCGAGCCGGGCGCGACCATCGGCGCAACCATCTCGTCAATATCCAGCATGCACTCGATGATGCAGGGCTCGCGCTTCTCGACGGCCGCCTTGAACGCCGCCGCAAACGTCTCCACCGCGTTCACCCGCGCGCCGGAGAGCCCGTAGGCCGCCGCCAGCTTCATAAAATCCGGCCCGCGGTCGAGCGTCGTCTGGCTGTAGCGGTGGCCGAAGAACAGCGTCTGCCACTGGCGCACCATGCCCAGCGTGCCGTTGTTGAAGATGACGACGATCACCGGAATGCCGTAATACCCGATGGTGGAAAGCTCGGTCAGATTCATGCGGAACGAGCCGTCGCCCGTGACCAGCGCCACCGGCCTGCCCGCCGGGTCGCTCGCCGCCGCGCCCATCGCCGCGCCGAGGCCGAAGCCCATCGTGCCCAGACCGCCGCTGGTAATCAACTGGCGCGGATGCAGGAACGGGAAATGCTGCGCCGTCCACATCTGGTGCTGGCCAACGTCCGTCGCCACGGTGATTTCCGGGGCGATTGCGGCCATCTGGCGGAGGATCTTGCGCGGCTCAAACAGCTCGTCGCTCAGGTATTCCTCCATCATGCTCCGCGCCTGCTGCATCCATTGCCCGTTGGCCTTCTGCGCCACGCGCGAAAGCAACAGCTCGAGCACCACGCGCGCGTCGCCGGTGATATGCAGCGTGGTGGAAACGTTTTTGTTGATCTCCGCGCGGTCGATGTCGATATGCAGCACCTTGGCCTGCGCCGCGAACGTCTCCGCGTTGCCCAGCGCGCGATCCGAAAAGCGAACGCCGACGGCGATCAGCAAATCGCAGCGCTGCATGGCGATGTTCGCCGCGTGCGTGCCGTGCATGCCCAGCATGCCCAGCATGCGCGGGTTGTCCGCCGGAACAGCGCCCAGCCCCATCAGCGTGGAGACCACCGGCGCATCCACCAGATCGGCGAAGGCCGCCAGCTCCCGCTCCGCGCCGGAGAGAATCACGCCGCCGCCGCAGTAAATCAGCGGCTTCTGCGCCTCAGCAATCAGCCGGGCCGCCTGCTCCAGCCGGGGCGCGGCCTTCACCTTGTAGCGCTCCAGCGCCTCGCCCTCCAGACGAAGCTGCACCGTCGGGTGCTTCATGGAGAGCTTGGGAATCAGCGCCTCACCGGCGGCCGGCTCGTACTCCGTCTCGGCGATCTGCACATCCTTCGGGATGTCGATCAGCACCGGGCCGGGGCGGCCGCTCGAAGCGATGAAGAACGCCTCGCGGACGATATCGGCCAGCTTCTCCACCCGCGTCACCAGATAGTTGTGCTTGGTGACGGGCATCGTCATGCCGGAGATATCCGCCTCCTGAAAGGAATCCGTGCCCATCAGGCTCTGCGGCACGTTGCCGGTGATGAAGACGATCGGCGTGGAATCCATGTACGCCGTCGCAATCGGCGTGACCAGGTTCGTCGCGCCGGGGCCGCTGGTGGCAATGCACACGCCCGTCTTGCCGCTGGCGCGCGCGTAGCCGTCCGCCGCATGACCGGCGTGCTGCTCGTGGGCGGTCAGTACATGCCGAATCCGATCCTGCCGCTTGTACAGCTCATCGTAAATCGGCAAAACCGCGCCGCCGGGGAAGCCGAACACGGTTCCAACGCCCTGCTCAATCAAACATTCAATCAGAATCGCCGCTCCGTTGAGTTTCATCTGAATCGTTCACTCCTCCTGATCGTTAAAAAAGCAGCCTCTCGCCCCGCTTTAGGGCGAAAGGCTGCTTTCGCGGTACCACCTAAATTCCGTGCCTGCGCACGCTCATTGAGCACAACCATCATGCTCGTTTCCCTATAACGGTGGAAAACCGGCAGACCTACGCAGCCCAAGCGGCTTTCAGCCTGCGGCTCTGAGGCGACCAGCCCGCGCGCCCCCGCAGGAGCCTCGCACCGCCGCTCCCTCGCTTAGCGTTTCCACGCGGATTCTTCCTCGTCATCGCCGAAATATGTGTCCATATCTTATCACGCCGTCCACAGGCTGTCAAGCCATATTTCATCAAAAAAGGCCGCTGCCTCGTCAATACTTGAATACATTTCACCTTGAAGGTTGACAAGTCGTTTGACATTCACGTTTCCGTTCCCGCCTCGCCGCCGCGCTCCACCGCCGGGAGCGCCTCCGGCTTTTCCTCCGGCAGATTCGCCCATGCCCATATGCCCCGCGCAATCGCCTGTGCGACCCGCTGGCGGTAATCCGCCGTCAGCAGAAGCGCCTCCTCGCCGGCGTTGGATAAAAACCCGCATTCCACCAGCACGCTCGGCCTGCCCAGCGTCAGGATATAGTAATCTCCGCCGAGCGCGGAACGCTTCTTTTTGGGGGCGAGCGTTTCGTTCATCGCCTCCTGAATCGCCCCGGCCAGAAGCCGCCCCGCCGGGCAGCCCTCGCGATAAAACACCTGCGGCCCGCTCTGGCTCCGGCCGGCGTATTCGTTCATATGGATGGAAAGCACCATCTGCGCGCCGCTCTGCTCGATGATCGCCGCGCGGCGCTGCATATCTTGTAACTTTTTGCGAATCGGCGGATGCTCGTCGCACAGGGCGTAGTCGTCCGTCCGCGTCATAACAATCTGCGCGCCCTGTTCCTCCAAAATCGCCGCCAGCCGCCGCGCAACGTCGAGGTTCAGCCCCTTCTCCGGCGTGCCGCTCACCCGCCCGACCGCGCCGCCGTCATAGCCGCCGTGCCCCGCATCCAGCGCGATCACGCAGCCCGCAAGCGCGCCCCGCTCCTGCGGCCGCGCCGCTTCGCTCTGCCGCGTCTGCGCGTGAAAGGTCTGCACGGCGTTTTCCCCCGCGCAGGCCAGCAGCAGCGCCGTGCAAAGCGCGCTGGCCGCAAGCCACGCGCCCTTCATCGTCCTCTCCCGCATCGGCCGTCCCCCTCTCCGTTCCCCGAGCCAGAACTATGCCCGCCGCGCCCAAAAGATGACACACTCCCGCCATAAAGTTTATGGTTTCGCTCAATTTTATTTTTTCGCAACCAATTTGTCGAACCGCGCCGCCGGTTATCCCCCGTTTTCCCACATCTCCCCCACAGTTATCCCCGATTTTATCCACAGCGCTTTTTGTAGAAATCACTGGAAAATCGGGTTTTCCACCGAGTTATCCACAGTTGTCCACAGGCAAATCGCCATTTTCGGGGCTGAATTGTGGATAATTATCGTTATCCACAGATGTGCGCGCCGTAACGTCGGATGTTTCCGTCCTCCGGCGCATTCCGCCGCTCGACGCGCCGTTTTCGGTTTTCGACGCTTTTTTCTTTTCTTTACAAGGAAAAAACATGGTTTTTCTTTCTCATTTTCGGCGACCCGTTTTTCCCCAAAAGTCGCCGGGTTTTTGCCCCAAATTCTCCCGTTTACAGCCGAAGGGAGGAAATGAAAAATATTTTTCAAAAAAGTATTGACATTCTTCGCGCCGTGCAGTATAATACTTTTTGTTCCGAGCAAAAAGGAACGGAAAATTGAAAATTGCACCCATAGCTCAGCTGGATAGAGCGTTTGACTACGAATCAAAAGGCCACAGGTTCGAATCCTGTTGGGTGCACCACAAAAACCCTTGACGAGCTTCGCGCCGTTGAGGGTTTTTCTTTTGCCGTTTTGAAGCAATTTTTCCTGATATTACTTGATTTTTTTGAGTTTGACCAGCCGCAGCGCGTCCTCCTGTCAAGAAGACGCACTGCGGCTTTTTTCGCTTTGGAGCCGGTCGATTCCGGTAGTTTTGATAAAAATGGGCGATTTGGCACAAATCATGGCACAAAACCTGTCCGGGGGATGCCGTTTTTTCCTTGTGCTGCCAGTGTTTTTTCACGCATCGCTTTGGCACAGGCCTGGCACAAACCGCCTCATCCCGCCTTGAACACATTCCCGATCATCGCGCCCGCCTGCATGACCTTTTCCTCTCTGGCGTGCGCATAGCGTTCCATCGTCATCTTGATGTCCGAGTGCCCCGCAATCTCCTGAAGCGTCTTGACGTCGATCCCGGAGGAAGCCGCCATCGTGATGTAGGTGTGCCGGAAAATGTGCGGCGTTGCGTCATGCAGGTCGATCTTCCTGCCAATCCGCTGCCACAGGCGTGTGAAGGTGCGCTCCGTCAGGGGCTTTTCTCCGTCCCCGAGAACAAAGCCACGTTCCTTCCTTTCAGGCAGCAGGATGGCCCCAAGCTGGGTGTCCAGCGGATTTCTGTAGGTCGTCCTCGTCGTGTGCCGTAGCTTGGGCAGCTTGTACAGCTCCCACCACTGTTCCGCGTATTGCCGGAAGGTCGGCGTCTGCGGCGCCTTCTCCTGCTGTTCGGGCTTGCAGCCGTCCAGCATCCCGTAGGCCAGCAGCGTCTGGGCAGCCTTGATCAGGAAGTCCTGACGGTTCTTGCCCTCCACCCAGGTGTATACCGGCTTTCCAGCCGCGTCCGTGCCGATCTGTACGCGTTCGCGTTCTCTTTTCGCCATGTCGGTTTCTCCTTCCGACATGCCTGTATGGTCTGCGCTGAAGTTTTCAAGGTTCACCTGACGCGGTGCGTCCCCCGCATCGGTCAGCATTGTATGGCTGCAAATGCCAAGTGTTATGGAATTGGTTGGACACGGAGCGTGGAAACGCGACGAGGAGAATCCGGGCGTAGAGGATGGCGGTGTCCGAAGGCGGCGACGGAAGAGGGGCACGGTATCCCTTCGCGCCGGGTCAAGAGGAAGAAGTGCAAAGATGCCGGGCGGATGCGCCTGTCCCTTGCGCGAAGGTATAACATACTAGACCTTGCGGGCAAGGTCAGTGTGCCAAGGGGCTGCGGCCCCTTTGGGAAACCCTTGGGATAAGGGTCGACGGAGGCCGGGGCGACGGAATGGCAACTTCCCGTTCGGGGCTGCGACGGTGGTGCGTTCTGGTGATGAAGATGTGGTGTAACACACAGGAAACATGGAGTCGAGGTGCGCACGGATGCCAAAGAGCATCAGCGGGCGAAGATATTCAGAGACCTTCAGAGAAACATCCTGTATATTTCGAAGTTCGCTATTGACAATCCGATTCCGAGCGAGTATAATCTGATTATGCAAACGGTTGCACAGAAAGAGAGGCGAACGGCGTGGCGGTGACCATCCATGATGTGGCGAAGCTGGCAGGGGTCAATTCCTCAACCGTTTCCCGCGTGATCAATGGCAAGGCAACCATCACGCCGGACACCAAGGAGCGCGTCTACGCGGCGATGAAGACGCTGGATTACCATCCCAACTCCCTGGCGCGCAGTCTGGCCAGCGGACTGAGCGGGGCAATTGGTGTTGTGGTGGATGCGCGGGACGCCGATGCATTCAGCAACGTGTTTTTCAGCCGCAGCCTGTTTGCCATTGAGAAGGTGGCGCAGGCCAGGGGTTATCAGGTCATGATTGCCAACGGCGCGCAGAGCCATGGCAGCACGATTGAAAACCTGATGAAGGAGCATAAGGTGGACGGATTGATTCTTCCGCCTACGACGGTGCGCCCCTCCATGATGGAGACGATCGGCGATTTTCCGTATGTCGTGCTGGGCACACCGGACACGCTGCGCAGCGATACCTGCTGGGTGGACAACAACAACGAGCAAGGTGCGGAAATCGCCGTGCGCCACCTGCAGGAAAAGGGATACCGCTCGATCGCCTACCTGGGCGGCTATCAGAAACGGGGCTTTACCAAGCGCCGTGTCCGCGGCTATATGAAGGTGATCGACAAGGGGCAGGAGCGCGTGCTTGCCACGGACGGCACGGTGGAAAATGCCTATGCTGTGGCGCTGTCCGAGCTGGAGCAGTCAACGCACGCGGATGCGTTCGTCTGCAATGACAATCTGGCGGCTTTTGGGCTGCTGAAGGCCTGCAAGGAAAGGAAAATCGCCGTGCCGGAGGAGATCGGCATTGTGGCGTTTGACAATTATCCGCTGGCGGAGTATACGGAGCCACAGCTGACTATCGTGGATATTGATACGTCTTTGCTTGGGGAACAGGCAGCTCAGTTGCTGTTTCAGCGGATTGACAGCCGTACCGGCAACCAGCAGATCATGCTCTCGACGGTGCTTGTACCCAGGGCCTCGTCGGAAAGGAAGGGAAGAAAATGATCACCTCTGCCATTCGGCACCTTTCTTTTTACCCGTTTGTGCAAGCGCTTGCACGAAACCGCATACAATGGAGATTGGAGGCCGCGCCGGGCGACCTGACCGCCTGCGAGCTGGTGTGCTGGAAGCGCAGCGAACCGGAAGTCCTTTTCCGAACCAGTCTCCTGCCCGGCCTGGAGGACGGTCAGCGGCAGCAGTGGACGGGCGAAACCGTCTTTACCGGGGAGACGCACTACATTAAATACGGCTTCTGGCTGGAGGATCAGGCGGGAAACCGGAGATGGCTCAATGACCGAGGGCTTTTCACGGACATGCAGGAGTCGGGCAGCTTCGAGCTGCTGCAGGTCAATGAGACGGATATTCTCGCCGTGCCTGCATGGGCGCAGGGCTGCATATACTATCAAATTTTTCCGGAGCGCTTTGCCCGGCGCGGCCCGGCCGGTGCAGGCATGGATGACTGGAACGCCGCGCCGACACGGGATAACGTTCTGGGCGGCAATCTGGGCGGTATCATCGACCGAATCCCGTATCTTTCGGAGCTAGGCGTGGAATGCCTGTATCTGAATCCCATCTTTACGGGAGATTTCAACCATAAATACGCGACGACAGATTACTTTTCGGTCGATCCGATGTTCGGCACAAAGGACACGCTGCGCGAGCTGGTCGCCCGGTGCCACGAGGCGGATATCCGCGTGATTCTGGACGGCGTATTCAACCATTCGGGCATTCACTTTCCCCCGTTTGAGGATCTGCTGAAAAACGGAGAGGAAAGCCGCTACCGGGGCTGGTTTTATCCCAAGCGGTTTCCCATCGAAATCGACCCGGCCTGCTATGAGTGCGTGGGGGATTATCCCTACATGCCGCGGCTCAACGGCGCCAACGGCGAGGTGCGAGCCTATGTGCGCGACGTGCTGCTCTACTGGCTGCGGGAGGCGGGCATCGACGGCTGGCGCTTTGACGTGGCGGACGAGCTGGATCGCCATGCCGTTATCTGGTGGCGAGAGGAAATCAAGCGCGAGTTCCCGCAGGCCGTGCTGCTGGGTGAGACGTGGGGCGACGCCTCGCGGCTGCTCGGCGCGGACGGCTTTGACACGGCGATGAACTATCTGTTCCGCGACGCGGTGACCGACTGCCTTGCCCGCGGGCGCATTGGCGTGAGCGAGCTTTCCCGACGCCTGAACAGTGCGCTGATGAAGGTTACCGGCCCGAACGGACATGCCATGTACAACTGTCTGGGCAGCCACGACACGGCGCGCTTTCTGACCGAGGCGAAGGGCGAGGCGTGGCGGCTCAGGCTGGCGATGGCGCTGCAGATGCTCTTTCCCGGCGCACCTGCCATTTACTACGGCGACGAACTGGGCATGACCGGCGAAAACGACCCGGGCTGCCGTGGCGGCATGGCCTGGGCCCATCCGGACAAGGATCTGCTGGCCTGGCAAAAGGAGTTAATCGCCCTGCGCCAGGCGCACCCCGCGCTACGCACGGGCAGCTATACGCCGCTGCTGGCGGACGACGAGAAAAGCCTGTTTGCCTTTGCCCGGGGCAATCGGGATGAGGAGCTGCTCGCGGTGTTCAACCTCGGGGAGCGGGCGCAAACCTGGGATTGTGCGGGAGAATCTGTGCACGTTCTGCCGCATTCTGTCCATATTCTATTTCGACCTGTTCAGAAGGAGGAAAAACCATGCGTACAAAAACCCTCGTGGCGATCATCGCCTGCCTGATGCTGCTGTGCTCCTGCGCGCTTGCGGAGGACGTCACCCTCCAGTTCTGGCACCATTACAGCGCTCAGTCTGCGGAGAACGCGACGCTGATGAACGTGCTGATCCCCGCCTTTGAGGCAGAAAATCCGGGCATCAAAGTCAACGCCGTCTCCCATGAGTGGGCGGAGCTGCACGACAAGGTGCTTGTCAGTGCGAAATCGGGCGCGCTGCCCGATGTGGCGCGCTGCGACATCGCGTGGCTGCCGGAATTCCAGAAGATGGGCATCCTGACCGCGCTCGACGAGGAAATGGAGGACTTTGACACAGTCAGCGCTGCGCTGCTTCCCAGTGCGATGTCCACCGCGGTCATCGACAGCCATGATTATGCGCTGGCGCTGAACACCAACAGCAAGATCGTGTTCTACAACAAGACGATGCTGGAAGCGGCCGGCGTGGCCGTACCCGAGACGATGGAGCAATGGTGCGAAGCTCTGCGCAAGCTCAGCGGCGAGAATGCAAACGGCCAGCAGATTTGGGGCTGGAACGAGCCCGCGCTGGCCGGCTGGAACCTGTGCCCGTTCATCTGGAGCTTTGGCGGCAGCCTGACCAACCCGGAGCAGACCGTCGCCACCGGTTACATCAATAGTCCTGCGTCGGTGAAGGCCATCGAGACGTTCGCCAAGCTGGTGCAGGAGGGCTGCATCACGGGCTTCAATGCCGGCGATATCCCGATGACCGACGGCTTTGGCACCGGGCGCTATGCCATGATGCTGGAGGGCCCGTGGAAGTCCGCGGAGCTCGCCGGTGCGTATCCTGACGTGGCCTACGGCACCGCGCCCATCCCTGCCGGTGAGGGCGGCAGCATCTCCGTGCTGGGCGGCGAGGATATTGCGATGTTCGCCTCCGCCAACAAGGAGGCTGCGTGGAAGTTCATGCAGTTCATGACTGGCGAGTTTGCCCAGACCGAGATGGCCAAGTGCGGCCAGATCCCGGTGAACAAGGCGGCGCTTACGAGCGAGACGGTGAAGAATGCGTCCTACGCGCCCTTCATCGAAGCCATTCAGACGGCGAAGGCCCGTCCGACCGTGGCAGCCTGGAGTGAGATGGATAACGAGCTGACCATGGCTGTGACGGCGGTCGTCGCAGGCGAAAAGACGGCGCAGGAGGCGCTCGATGAGCTGGCGGCCCAGTGGGATGAGCTGCTCAAGTAAGAGGATTTCCGCGGCGGCGGGGCGGATGGCTCCGCCGCCCCTTCTGAGGTGAGAACATGAAATTCCGTGCCCAACGAGCGCAGATCGCGCTTCTGCTGACACCGGGGCTGACGATCTTCGCACTGTTCACTGTCTATCCAATCATTCGCCTGTTCTGGATGAGCCTGTGCGACATGAGCTTTGCCTCGATGCTGGAGCAGCCCTTTGCCGGTCTGGCCAACTACCGCGAGGTCTTCCGGGATCCGACATTCTGGACGGTCTTTGTCAACAGCCTGGTGTACACGGCGGTAACCGTGCCGGGACAGATGGCGCTTGGGCTCTTCATCGCCATTCTGCTTTCGGGCATCAAGCGCTTCAGCGTCACCTTCCGGGTCATCAACTACCTGCCTGTTGTGACCTCGTGGGTGATTGCCTCCCTGGTCTTCCGCTATATCTTCAACACGGAGGGCCTGCTGAACTACTTCCTGTGGAAGGTGCTGGGCGTGACCTCCGGCAACATCCGTTGGCTGGATACGAGGTGGAGCGGTCTTGCGGTTGCGATGATTCTGGGCATCTGGAAGGGCATCGGCTGGAACATGGTCATCTTTCTGGCGGCGCTGCAGCAGGTGCCGCAGGACCTGTACGAGGCCGCGGAGATCGACGGCTGCGGCGCATGGAAGAAGTTCCTGAATGTGACGCTGCCCGGCATCCGCGGAACGGTGCTCTTCGTGCTCATCGAGCTGACCATCGGCGGCTTCAACGTGTTCACCTCCATCAAGATGATCACGGGCGGCAAGCCGGCGCATCAGACGGACACGCTGCTGACATGGATGTACTACAAGGCGTTCAGCACGGGCAAATTCGGCTATGCCGCCGCGCTAAGCTTCGTGATGGCGCTGACGCTGGGTCTGCTGGCCATCGTGCAGTTCCGCGCGATGAAGAGCCGAGACGAGTGAGGGGAGGGACGACCATGAAGCGCAGAAATCCCGCGAAAATCGCGGACGCCACCGTGCGTTACCTCCTGCTGGCCGCGGGGACGGTCGTGTTCACGCTGCCGATGATCTACATGATCTCCACCTCGCTGCGCCCGAACGGTGCGCTGTACGAGTATCCGCCGCGCTTTTTCCCCAAATGGGAGGCACTGACGCTGGAAAACTACGATTACATCCTGCATCAGAGCAAGTTCTATCTGAACTTTCTGAACTCGGTGGTGGTGTCGCTGTCCACGGTGGCTCTTGCGGCGGCGGTATCCTCGGCGATGGCGTTTGTGCTGGGCAAGTTCAAGTCCAGGGCGACGCAACTGCTGTTCGGCTTCATCATCGTGACGATGATCATCCCCGGAACGACGATGATCGTTCCGCAGTTCGAGCTGGCAACGGGCTTGGGGCTGGTCAACCGGCTGTGGGGACTGATTCCGTTCTATGTGGCATGGGTAATCCCCTTCTCGACCTTCATGATCAAGGGATTTATGGAGAACATCCCCGGTGAGATCATGGACGCCGCATGGATCGACGGCGCCAACGTACTCCAGACGTATGGCAGGATTGCGCTGCCGCTGGCCTCGCCCGCGATTGCCTCCGTCAGCATCTTCAACTTTCTGACCGCGTGGGAGGAATATCCTTGGGCCAACACCGTCATCAACGACAACAGCCTGCGCACGCTGCCCATCGCCATCGCCGGCTTCTTCGGCCAGCATCAGTTCACGCAGTGGGGATATGTGTTTGCCATGTCCGTGCTGACGCTGATTCCGGTGATTGTGATCTTCATCTTCTGCCAGCGGTTCTTTGTGCAGGGTCTGACCGCCGGCAGCGTGAAGGGATGAGTGCTGCCGCAGCTGCATCAAGCAAGCGCAGAATACTCTTTGATGAACGCAAAAGAGTACGCCAAAGGGAAGCATACAAGAGGCTCTACTTCTGGTTTTCACAGGAGTAGACCGCTTTTTCATGAATTCTGTTCAAATGGGCATATGTCAGCGCCAAGCTGGAGAAGCTGCTCTCCAAACACATTTCTTTCCCACTTCACGCGCATCCCAAACAGTCATATCTGTTCTCATTTATAAAGGCCAAAGAAAGTCTACGAATCAAAAGGCCACAGGTTCGAATCCTGTTGGGTGCACCACAAAAACCCTTGACGAGCTTCGCGCCGTTGAGGGTTTTTCTTTGTTTTCTTTTCCGATGTGCCACAGGTAAACGGGAACGCGCCATCCCTGTTTTTTCGTGCATCCTGCGGCCATCCATGCTATAATAAGGAAAATTCTTTCTACATTCTCCAAGGAGGCCGATTATGTTCTGCTCCGTCGCCATGAGCACCTATAACGGCGAGCGCTTTCTCGCCGAGCAGCTTTCCTCCATCTGCGCCCAAACCCGCCCCGTCGATGAAATTGTCGTCAGCGACGACGGCTCTTCCGACGGCACGCTGCGCATCCTCGACGATTTTCGTTTGGCGCATCCCCAGATTCACTGGAAAATTCTGCCCTCCGCGGAGAATCACGGCTTTCGCGAGAGCTTTCTGCGCGCCCTCAAGGCCTGCGGCGGCGATTTGATTTTCCTCTGCGATCAGGATGACCGCTGGGCGTCCGGCAAGGTCGAAACCATGCTGCGCCACTTCGAGGCCAACCCCGCCATGCTCTCCCTCATCTCCGATTTCAAGACCATCGATGCGGACGGAAACCTTCTGAACCCGAACGCGCCGACGGAAAACCTCTGGGTTTCCGACCGCGTCCTGCGCGCGCCCGCCTCGCCGACGCAGATCACCCTATCCGAAATGCTCGGCCGCAATCAGGGGCAGGGCTGCGCCATGGCCGTGCGCCGCGAACTGGCGCAGGAGTACATCCGCCTGAACCAGCTCTGGACGCACGATTGGATTCTCAACCTGCTGGCCGCGCTGCACGGCGGGCTGTATTACTGCCGCGAGCCGCTCCTGTTCTACCGCCTGCACGGCTCCAACGTCATCGGCATGGCGCAGGGCGAGCACGCGCAGCGCCATATTCCCTGTATCCGCAAGCCCTACGTGCTGGCGCTGGCATTCAAATATTCCTTTTTGGAGGGCAACCCGGCGGCCAGCCGCAGGGAGCTCATCAGTATTCCGCTGGCGACCTACGAATCCGTCTTCGAAAAGACCGCCTGCAAGGAGACCGAGCGGCTCCAGCGCGACACGTGGAAGGCGCTGCAAGCCAAGCGCCTGCGCCTCATCGAACAGCGAAAGCCGCTTTCCTATCTCGCGTTCTTCCTGACGCATCGCGCGTTCTTCAAGGACATCGCCTACTTCTCCACCTTTGAGCAGTTCGCCATCCGCCTGATGATCGATCTGTGCGCCATGCGCAAATGAATATAGAACTGTAAAAGAGCAAATCCGAAATTTTGCGCAAATTCCAATGCGTAACAAAAAAGCGAGGGTCGATCAAACCCCCGCTTTTCTTTTTCGGTTGATGCTCTGTGCCATTCTCCATAAGAAAAGACCCAGACGCTTGGTCTGAGTCTTCATCTGGAGGCGCCATCCAGAATCGAACTGGAGAATGAAGCTTTTGCAGAGCTTTGCCTTACCGCTTGGCCATGGCGCCACAGTGGAGCGGTAGACGAGATTCGGACTCGCGACATCCACCTTGGCAAGGTGGCACTCTACCACTGAGCTACTACCGCATTGCTCACTTTCGAAGATTATTTTAACACGAACCGCCGCCGCTGTCAACCCTTTTTGCAAAAAAGTGGTCATTTTTGTCCTTTCCATGGCAGGACAGGCGGTTATTGTCAGAATATCGCGATTTATCGCGCGCCACAATAGGGCTGAACCGATTGGAGGTGAAACAACGAATGGCGAACAACACGAGCGGCGGCAACCGCATCAACGTGCCGCAGGCCAAGGGCGCGCTGGACAACATGAAATATGAAATCGCGCGCGAGCTTGGCGTCAACCTCAAGCAGGGCTATAACGGCGACCTGACCTCCCGCGAGGCCGGTTACGTCGGCGGCTACATGGTGAAACGCCTCATCGAGCAGGCCGAACACCAGATGGCCGGCCAGAGCTGGTAACTCCTCCGGCTGCGCGCCCGCATCCGGCGCGCGGCTCCCTTTTGACGATTGAAAGGAGACTTGATTTCCATGTATCAGAATCAGAATAATCCGCAGAATCAGCAGAACGCGCAGCAGTCTTCCTCCAGCTCCCGCAGCGGCCGCACCGTCGTGCCGGAGGCCAAGGGCGCGCTGAACCAGATGAAATACGAAATCGCCAGCGAGCTGGGCATCAACCTCAAGCAGGGCTATAACGGCGATCTGCCGTCCCGTCAGGCGGGCTACATCGGCGGCTATATGACGAAGCGCCTCATCGAGCAGGCCGAACGCTCCATGAGCGGAAAGGCGTAAGCGCTTCGTTCAGACTACGCATGCCAAGCGCCATCCCTATTTTGCGGGGATGGCTCTTGTTCTATGTCAAATCGCAGGGACAATGCGCTCATCCTTGAACATTACCCACTCCGATTCAGGTTTGAAGACCATTTTCTTGGTAAACATGTCCTCCGTTCCAACTTTATTGCCACAGAAATATCCTTTGTATTTCGGATTTCTGATGATATGTGTCATCGTCGCGTGGGACAGTTTATTGCCATTATGGTTGCGAAACCCATCGTCATATAGGATTTTCTCAATCTGCTTCATGCTGTATTGATCCGTGGCATACAGCTCAAACAGCTTTCGAATGGCCGGGGCTTCGCTTTCGTCAATTTCCAGCTTTCCGTCTCTTTTTCGAAAACCGAACATGTTGTCAAACCCAAATACCGTACCGCGTTTGATGGCTTCCTGTTGTCCAAAGCGAACGGCTTCCGATTTTTTCGCGGATTCATCCTGCGCCAGCGCCGAGAAGATCGACAGACGAAGCTCGCCGTCCTTGTCCAGATTGAGGATGCCATCCGTATCAAACCAGATACCAACCCCAACCTCAAGAAGTTTTCTCGAATACATCAGGCTATCCAACGTATTTCTCGCAAAACGCGAAACGGCTTTCGTCACAATCAGGTCAAACATGCCGTTTTCGGCATCCTCAATCATTTTATTAAATTGCACTCTGGCTTTGACCGACGTACCCGAAATGCCGTTATCAACGTATTCGCCCACGAATGTCCATGCCGGAATACCCTGGATTTTCTTGCGGTAATGCTCGACCTGATTTTCAATCGACGTTGCCTGCTCCAAAGACTTGGTAGATACACGGCAATAGGATACGACCCGAAGCGGAATATCAGTGATCGGTTTATGCTGAAGTACTTTTTTCACTTCATACACATTCATGTTTTTATAGCCTCCCGAATTGATATTCCAATTCTATCATGGTCGAGATTCCTGGCGCAAACGATCCGGCGAATTGGTAATCTTTACCGCCATTTTCTGGTATTCCTGTTCCGTAATCAGCCCCATATCCAGCAGACTTTTATTAGCATAATTCATCCACGCTCTTCTGAACGCTTCATCCATCCACTCATCCATTTCGTTCACCTCTACCTGAAGTTTTTTCTAATTCAACATCTTTTATCCAACAAACACGCTGACTGTTGCGCCTTCATCTGCGCCGAACACGCTACGAATTGTTGCATTTCCCTTCGTATGAATATCCCAAGCCGCTTTCGGCAAAGCGGCATCGTTCCACCGCGCCATTGATTGAGCGGCAAAAGCTCTCCTCTCATCATCGAGGATCCGTGAGGGAGTATCACGCCCCATGTTGTCGTCGCGCTGACCACTTTCTCGCTCCTGCATGGGTTTCGTGCTTGGGATGACGGTTATACACTTGTCAAAGATCAGTGGGAATGCCTTTTGATTTTTCCCGCATCAGCTCCTTTGCCTTTTCGATGATGCGAAAATGCCTTGTTTCACGTTCATCATAACACGTTCACATTATTTTCGCAAAAAATCATTTAATTATATTTTAATAATCACAAGGTTAAGGGGACAGTCTCCACACTTCGAAGAACTGTCCCCATCATGCTTCTCTTTTGAACGCAGCCCAAGCCGCTTTCGGCAAAGCGTCATAGCTCCACTGCACCATTTGGCGCGCGCAGCAGAAACTCCCCTCCAGTCATCGAGGGGCTGTGAAGAAGTATCATTATCCCCCACGCCATCGTCGCGTCCGATTTGCCAAATCGGGTTCAAGCCGCATGAATCGCTCCGGCTATGCCATCGTCGCGCTGCCCACTTTATCGCTCCTGCATGGGTTTCGTACTTGGGTTGCGGTATACTGTTGTCAATGTACAAAAGCGCTTCCTAATTAAGCCCTTCACCTATCACGCTTAAAACGGCACTTTTTCACCCTGTTTGGAAAGAAATTTCAAAATTTTCTTTTTAGCTGCATGAATCGACCTTGATACACTCTGAATGGATACATGTTCCATATCTGCAATCTGTTCTAATGTCATATTCATGACAGCATATAAATGCAGCCTTTTATACTGCCGTTCTGTCAAAACAGATTTCAGTTTATCTTCATTGATGATTTCTTCTTGTTTCTCCATCCTTTCCGACGCAGGAATTTTCCAACCTTCCAATCCATAAATTACATGGTCATAATCCCTGCGCATTGCTTTTTCCGTCTGCTTGTAATCTGCATCCGACCATGCTTTCCAGCGTCGAAACTCTTCTTCGCTTTCAAAATCACTTTGAGTCAGAACAATCTCATCTGCCGCACCCGCATAAACAATCGCATCTGCCCGTTTTTTGTTGCGAGCAACATCATTTTTTCTATCAAACATTGTTTTTCCTTTCTGTCGTGCGTAAAAATGGCAAGACAGAAAGGCGGCGGAGCGCGACAGTGCTGATTTCTTTTGCACATTAAAAAAACACTGAACGAGATTCATCCTCGCTCAGTGCAAATTCTGTTGTTGAGAAAAGCTCGTGCAGCCTGTTTTCTGCACGAGCCTTATACTTATTTAATCAAAAGTATAAGTATTGGATAGCGCTGGGATTGATGAACTTCCAGCTTTAATTGTTGCTCTTACATAATACGTTCCCGCTGATGTAATATATTCTGAAATATCGCATGACGTTAACATATTTCCAACTGTATCTTCTGGAATTCCATTAGGCATATTACAAACAAACTCCCCTTTATTTCCATTCTTTCGATACAATCTACATGATGTAACAGACACTTTATAATCCGGGCTCGTGAGCAACACATTATATGTTATCTTTTTTCTTTTGCTCAATATCAAAGAAATTGAATTTACTTCTTCACTTGCATACGGTGTTATTCTTTCAGCGTATGCACTCAGTACAATTCCACAAATTAGAAAGGTCGCGATAATCGTTGATACAATTCTCTTAATTTTCATTTTTTACTCCAACCACTGACTCAATTATTCTGTCGGTTTCCTCTGAATCCGGGAAAAATAAAGTATAGCTTCTCAAGTCAACAATCCACGATGCAACAACTACATCAATATTCTTTGAAACATATACCTCAATATTTCCCACTTTAACTACTTTACCATTCGAACTCTGTTGAATTTCATCTGATACGGATTCAATATTTTCGTACTGAACGCATTGATACAAGAAAGTCTTTTTTCTTCCTTCAGAAAAATATTGTTCAGTATAAAACTGTGTCCCATTTATTTTCGAATATTTATATTCTCCATTTTTCCATCCTTTTGGAATGTAATTCAGCATGATTTCTCGAACACCTGGAATTTGAGCAATCATTTCTCGATCTGACGTTATAATTGAAATATCGTCATCACTATTTTCAGCAATGGCTTCTTTCATCATTCCCGGATCGACTTCATTTCCATTTAGACGGTAGACCTCGCCTCCATCCACCGTTTGTCCTTCAATCCATTTGCAGCTCAGCAGCGTCTGTCCAGCTATCGGCAACACAATCACCACGGCGACAAGGCAGAATACCGCCGCCAGCACCTTAGCCGAATGCCCGTGTCCATTCGCTGTCTGTTTTTCGCGCTTATGCAGCGCCGAATCCAGTTTTAGCCTTGCCACCTCCTTCTTGCTGGTATAATGCTCCCCTGTCGTGAGGAACCATTGCAGGTCAATACAGGCTTGAATTAGTTCTCTATCTCGCTTTCCTTCCGGCCGGGCGCTTTCGGCATCAACAATCGCGTCCAACCGATTCAGCATCTCCTGCTGTGAAAGTCCCTGCGTTTTCAGGCTTTCCAAAAGCTCTGCGCCTTTGTTAGTTGCCATGTACTGTTCCTCCCTACTTTATAATTTGACGAATGATCAAAAGCGTACCCAAAATACACAAAATAAAATAATTTTTTCCCTGTTCCACCAACCGCGCTTTCTTTCGGATTCTGCGAATCGCCGCTCGAATCCCTTCCAGCGTTCCGCCGTTGGCTTGCTGAATCTCTCGTGCACTTTTCTCGCACATAAAATAATCCTCAAAGATTTCCTTCTCGTTCAAAGAAAGCATCTTGAGGATCATTTCAATTTTCTCACGCTGTTCCTGCTGCTCATACCATTCTTCGAGACGTTTCTGTGCCCTTTTATCTTCAATCTGCATCACCGCCGGATCATCAATATCCGCCGCCTGTCGAGACATCTTCGTCGATGCGCGCATCCGAAGATTATCAATCTTGTTATAAACCGTTTGCGTGAGCCACCCCAAAATACATGGATGATGCTTGAGCTGCCCATACTTGCTCCACACCATTTCAAATGCTTCGATCACACAATCTTCAATTTCATTTCGCAGAATCGGATCATTTCCCGCGCGCCGTTTCGCTCTTACGACCAGAATATCGTAGTTCTCGGCGAAACATTCGTGAATCCATTGATTCCTATCTTGTATGCTCATGGATTTTTCTCCCCGCGCATCGCTTCAATCAATGTCTGCATCGTTCGACAGACGACGTCTTTCTGGTTTTCATCACAGGCCATCAGCATATTTATAACCTGTTCACACTTTACATCTGCCTGATGCTTATCCATCTTGAAAAGGTAGTCTGCTGACATATCCAAAGCATTGATAAGGGTATACAGCGTTTCAGCCGTCGTGTTCACTTTTCCTTTTTCGATTTTTTCAATCGTTCGCTCGGATAAGCCTGTTTTCTCACTCAATACGCGTCGAGAATACCCTTTATGCCGTCTGGCTTCCCAAATACAGGAACCGATGTGCTCAATCACGTCATTACGCACTGTATTCACCTCGGTTTAATCCTATAATACCAGATTTTCAGCTTCAACCACCTTGTAGTTCCAGCAATATGTAATCATAATTCCAAATTTGTACCATTACGGTTCCAAACATCCTCTATCTAAGGATGTAACCATAAAAATCACCTTTCTTGCCTTTTCAACCACGCGCAGTTTTCTTCTCCGCATGGTGCTTTTAGAAACAAACTGACCTTTTTCCCGCTGCATTTCAAGCAACGTATCTATGGACTTTCCTTTTCCGTAATATTCCTCAATGAACCATCTTTCTTCCATATCCATACTTTCAACCACAACATCGTAAAGTTTTAAGTTTTCCTGCACTTTTCTGAGCTTTTCCTTCAAAATCTGCGTTTGTTCTTGTGCCTGATCCCTTTCTTCTGCTGCTTTTTCTCGAAAGTCGCTTGCCGCCCGCTCGGTTTTACTGCCGAACCTGGATTGTGCGCGTGGCATCCCGGCTTCCTGTATCGTTCCAAGTTCCATGCTTTCAATCACATCATTTTCATTGTCATCCATTTTCAACTGTTTTATCCTACGCTGCAAGGCTTTTTCCACACCCAGAAGTTCGCGATGGCTTTTAAGCAGCCATTCCGCGTCCACCATTTTGCTTTCCTCCCATACGTATGTCATCGTGTGCTATGCATCGAAATAACTTCTGATGCACCTTCTGATTCGATAATGCGCGTTTCTAATTGTGCCCTGTGGAATACGAAGTTTTTCTGATATTTCAACAAGCGACATTTCTTCTTCATAAAAAAGTCTTATAATCTGCCAGTAGTATTCCGGCCAGACATTCGCCTGTTTCTCCAAAATTCTTTCTAAATCCATATGCATCAGGAGTTCGTTTTCAAACATTTCTTCATACTTCACCTCTCCAATTTCTGCGCACATCAGCCTTTTTCTTCGCTTCATCTCCTTCCACGCGCTCCGTTTCGCCACCGTGATAAGCCATGATAATAGCCTGTCCGACCTTCTGATCTTCTTCGCCTGAACCAACGCCTGCAAATACGCATACTGGACGCATTCTTCCGCAATATCCTCCGGACAGCACCTTGTTTGAATATAATGTACCAGCTTTCTATGTGTCTGTTCATCAATTTGGTTCAGCTCTTTCCGGATATCATCGGTAGTCATCAGTGCTTCCTCCGTGCAGCCTAACCCTTCATCTCCTCACGTCGGATTGTGGGTAGGTACTACACAGTGCAGAAGCGCATCTGATTCGTTGCAAAAAGGAGCTGAACTCTTTTTTCCAGCTCCCAACCGCCTTTTCTTCTTCCATCTTTTGTTTATTTCTCCAATGAATATGCTTTTTAGGGGCGTTGCCCCTCCATTACATAATTTGGAGAATTGAGGAAAATGGACTCATTTCACCAAAAAAGGCATAAAAAAATCAGCGCCTGCCAAGAAAGCAAGCGCTGATTGTTATTCCTTATAGAAAGGACATCATTTTTTAATATGAAAGTTCATTTTTATTTGAATCAAAAAATCTCACGGGGCCACCATTAGATGCCTTTGAATTATCATAATAATAGTGTAGGCACTCATAACACGTTGCACACCTTCCAATTCTGATCATATATTCGCATCCGTTTTGAAGCAATCTACCAGACTTCGATTTGCCTGCACTATTCTTACTTCCTGCAACATAGTTTGCTTCAAAAATTGCTCCCTTATAGCTTTCCATCCACACATTGTGGACAGCCTCCATATCTTCTGTTACTTTCTTATTTTCAGAAATATAACTTGGTGCGTAAGCCTGCATTTTTGTTGTAATATCATATCCCATAGTATCGCTCTTAGGTACGAGCAAAAAATGCCATGTGTATGTTTTAATTGCCATATTAATTGCTTTTCGTGCTTCTCCATCAAATTCTTTACCCCGGCACTCACCCGCTGATACCGCAAGGATGTAGTTCCAGAAATTCAGCACTTCAATATTACTCCCCCCATTAAAATAATTCATCAACCGAACTTTATCAGTGTCCTTAGGAATGGTTCTTTCATTTAGCACTGCTCTCCCTGAAGTTTTTGTTCCAATCAGTTCACCATTGCTGGTTCTAAAAATCCCATTTCTCCTGTCTTCCATATTTTTTACAGCGTATTTATAGTTTTCAGAAAAAACATACCCCTTCTGAAGAAGTTCCTCCGGTTCCGCAATTTGTATCATT
>OLGD01001239.1_pt1 | contig 40828 bp, 33 predicted proteins | sample 1605311 | NCBI WGS metagenome assembly OLGD01 (sample SAMEA3888917, study PRJEB22519) | human gut metagenome | biome: human gut; feature: human-associated habitat; material: faeces | place: Denmark | collected 2010
GCGCAGCCTTGCCAAGGCTGAGGTGGCGGGTTCGAGCCCCGTCTCCCGCTCCAACCTCCGGCGACATAGCCAAGCGGTAAGGCAAGGGTCTGCAAAATCCTCATTCCCCGGTTCGATTCCGGGTGTCGCCTCCATAAAATAGCCACGCCATGATGCGGCGCGGCTATTTTTATGCGTTTTTTAGGGGGCCGGAAACTGCTCCGACCCGGCGCATCCACCCCCGGCCAAACCATTGACCGGGTTAGAACGCCCGTGCGCCGCAAACGTGCGCCCCTATTGCTCTACACATCCCCAGGCCCCCTATGCAAATGTGAATATTTTTCAACATCAAATGCGCGCTATTGACAGCACGCAATTAAATTGCTACGATACATACAAGTTGCAAAAGGAGGCGGTTGCCGTGGCATGGGAAGGCTACACGTGTGGAGAGCTGCTCAAGCGCGTGAGCGACATCTTTGAGACGAACGCCAACCGGGACTTGCAGTCACACGGCGTGACCCTGTCCCAGATGAAAATGCTCGCTTTCCTGGATCACACGGAAGACGGGTCCACGACACTCAAGTCGCTGGAGGCGCATTTCAAGGTGTCCCAGGCCACCATTGCGGGCATCGCCGCCCGGCTGGAAAAAAAGGGCCTGGTGCAGGGATACATCGACCCGGAGGACCGGCGCGTCAAGCACATTGCCCTCTCCCCGGCCGGGCGGCAGCTGTGCGGGCATGCCAAATCCGCCATGGAACAGGGCGAGCGCCTGTTCCTCGAGGCGCTGTCCCCACAGGAGCGCGCCACGCTGCAACAGCTGCTGCAAAAAGTATACGACCATCTGCAATGAACCGCCTGCCCCTCGCCGACAGGCTGTTCTATATCCCAAATCGAAAGCATGCTTTTGATTGCACGCTTTTAAAACGGCCGGCGCAGATGGCCATAGGAAAGGACTGATGCATATGCTCAAAACCCTCTGCCGATACATCGGCAACTACCGCCGGGATTCCATTCTGACGCCGCTGTACACGGCGCTGGAAGTGCTGATGGAAATCCTGATCCCGTTCGTCACCGCCGCCATCATCGACCGTGGCATCGAGGCGGGCAGCATGCGGGGCATTCTGCTGTATGGCGCCGTCATCCTGCTGTTCGCCTGTCTGAGCCTCGTGTTTGGCGTCCGTGCCGGCACGCACGCCGCGTCCGCCTCCGCCGGCTTTGCCTGCAACCTGCGCGACGCCATCTATGAAAACGTGCAGACCTTCTCCTTCTCCAACATCGACAAGTTCAGCACGGCCGGGCTGGTCACCCGCATGACGACGGACGTGACCAACCTGCAAAACGCCTATCAGATGCTGCTGCGCATCGCCGTGCGCGCGCCGCTGATGCTGCTGTGCAGCATGGTCATGTGTTTTCTCATCAACGTCAAGCTGAGCCTGATCTTCCTGCTGGCCATGGTGGTGCTCGCGTGCATACTGGCCGCCATCATCCGGCAGGCGACGCCGATCTTCTCGCGCGTGTTCGACGAATACGACCACCTGAACGCGAGCGTACAGGAGAACGTCTCCGCCATCCGGACTGTCAAGGCATTCGCCCGGGAGCCGCACGAAAACGGCAAATTCGCCGCGGCAGCCGAGGCGCTCTGCCGCAAGTTTATCCAGGCGGAATCCATCCTGGCGTTCAACAACCCGGTCATGATGCTCGTGATCTACGGGTGCATCCTGGCGCTGTCCTGGCTTGGCGCGCACGCCATTGTCGGCGGCACGCTGACCACCGGCAACCTGACCTCCCTGTTCAGCTACGTGATCAGCCTCATGATGTCGCTCATGATGCTCTCCATGATCTTCGTCATGCTCTCCATGAGCACCGCCAGCGCCAAGCGCATCGTGGAGGTGCTCACCGAAACGCCGGACCAGCGCGACATCCCGGAGCCGGCGACGACGGTTCCCGACGGCAGCATCGACTTTAACCACGTCTCCTTTGCCTACCAGGCGGGCAGCGGCGAGGACGTGCTGCACGACATCGATCTGCACATCCGCTCGGGCGAAATGGTGGGCATCATCGGCGGGACCGGCAGCGGCAAATCCAGCCTGGTCAACCTGATCAGCCGCCTGTACGACGCCAGCGCAGGCACGGTCTGTGTCGGCGGCCGGGACGTGCGCGAATATGACCGGGCGGCGCTGCGGGAGCAGGTCGCCGTGGTACTGCAAAAGAACGTGCTGTTCTCCGGCACCATCCTCGACAACCTGCGCTGGGGCAAGGCAGACGCCACGCTTGAGGAGTGCCGGGCCGCCTGCCGGGCGGCCTGCGCGGACGAGTTCATCGAGCGGCTGCCGGACGGGTACGACACCTGGATCGAACAGGGCGGCACGAACGTGTCCGGCGGGCAGCGGCAGCGCCTGTGCATCGCACGCGCGCTGCTCAAGCATCCGAAGGTGCTGATCCTGGACGACTCGACCAGCGCCGTGGACACCGCAACGGACGCCAGGATCAAGCGCGCTTTCCAAGAGGCCATCCCCGGCACAACGCGATTGATCGTCTCCCAGCGCATTTCGAGCATCGAGCGCGCGGACCGCATCCTCGTGCTGGACGGCGGCCGCGTAAGCGGGTTCGACACGCACGCGAACCTGCTCAAAACAAACGACCTCTACCGGGAAATCTGGGAAGCGCAGGCACAGGGCGGCGGCGACTTTGACGAGCCGGGAAAGGAGGCATGCGCGACATGAAACACCTCGATACGACACAGGAACGCCCGCTCGCGCTCATGCGCCGGTTGCTCCGCTACATTCTCAAGCGCCATAAACTCGCCTGCCTGATCGTGGTGCTCGGCATTCTGGGCTCCGCGCTGGCCAGCCTCAGCATGACGCTGTTCATGCAGGCGCTGATCGACGACTACATCCTGCCGCTGACGCGCGCCGCCGTGCAGGACTATGCGCCGCTCGCGCAGGCGCTCTGCAAGCTGGGCGCAGTGCTGCTCGCCGGTGTAGGCTGCGCCTATCTGTATAACCGGATCATGGTCAACGTCAGCCAGAACACGATGAAACGGCTGCGCACCGAGCTGTTTGCCAGCATGGAATCGCTGCCGCTGCGCTATTTCGACACGCACGCGCACGGCGACATCATGTCCGTCTACACCAACGACGTGGACACCCTGCGCCAGCTCATCAGCCAGAGCCTGCCGCAGCTGGTCAACGCGTCCATCACGCTGACCAGCGCCTTTGTCAGCATGCTCGTGCTGAGCCTCCCCCTCACCGCCATCTCGCTCGCCATGGTGGGCGTCATGCTGTATACGACGGGCCGGCTCAGCGGGCTGTCCAGCGGGTATTTTGTAGCGCAGCAGCGCGACCTGGGCGCGCTCAACGGCTACGTGGAAGAGATGATGGAGGGCCAGAAGGCCGTCAAGGTGTTCTGCCACGAGCGGCAGAGCCTGGCGCAATTCCGTGTGCTGAACGAAGCGCTGCGCGACAGCGCGCGCAACGCCAACCGCATTGCAAACATCACGATGCCCGTGAACGTGAGCCTGAGCAACATCAGCTACGTCCTGTGCGCCATCGCCGGCGGCCTACTGGCGCTCGGCGGCTCGGCCGGGCTGACGATCGGCGCGCTGGTCGCCTTTTTAAACCTGAACAAGAGCTTCAACCAGCCGGTCTCAATGCTCAGCCAGCAGGTCAGCAGCGTCGTCATGGCGACCGCGGGCGCCGCGCGCGCCTTTGCGCTGCTGGATGAAACGCCGGAGCAGGACGGCGGCGATACCGAGCTGGTCAACGTCCGGGAAGGTACGGAGGGCACGCTCGTGGAAACGTCCCAAAAGACCGGCCTCTGGGCCTGGAAGCAGCCAGCTCCCGAAAGCGGCTCCGCCTATGTGCGGCTGCGCGGTGAGGTGACCTTTGAGGACGTCACGTTCGGATATGACGCTCCAAAACCGGTGTTGCACGACATCCGCATGTATGCAAAACCGGGGCAGAAAATTGCGCTCGTCGGCTCCACCGGCGCCGGCAAGACGACGATCACCAACCTGATCAACCGGTTTTACGACATTCAGCAGGGGCAGATTCGCTACGACGGCATCGACATCGGCCGGATTAAAAAGCCCGACCTGCGCCGCAGTCTCGGCATGGTGCTGCAGGACACCAGCCTGTTTACCGGCACGGTGCTCGAAAACATCCGCTATGGCCGGCTGGACGCCACCGATGAGGAGTGTATAGCGGCGGCAAAGCTCGCCAACGCAGACGGGTTTATCCGCCGCCTGCCGGACGGCTATCAGACGGTGCTTGCGGGCGCAGGCGCCAACCTGTCACAGGGGCAGCGGCAGCTGCTGGCCATTGCACGTGCCGCCGTGACCGACCCGCCGGTGCTGATCCTCGACGAGGCCACCTCCTCGATTGATACGCACTCGGAGCAGCTCGTGCAGCGCGGCATGGACGCGTTGATGGCCGGCCGCACGTCGTTTGTCATCGCGCACCGGCTCTCCACCGTGCGCAACGCGGACTGCATCATGGTGCTGGAACACGGCCGCATCGTGGAGCGCGGTACGCACGACCAGCTCATGGCGCAGCAGGGCCGGTATTACCAGCTCTACACCGGCAAGTCCATCGGCGCATAGCAACCGGCGCGCGCCCGCAGCTGCGGGCAACCGCGAAACACGGGCGGCGGGGCCATAGGCCCCGCCGCCTGCATTGTCCCTTTCCATTTGCACGGCAGCATGGTATACTGAAAATATCTCCAGCGCCGAGGCGCCGCGCGTGCAGTATGGCGCCTGTGCGCTCCCCGGGGCGATTCCGCCTCGCTTGAGGCGCCGGTTTGCGATCGTCGGAACATCGCTTTCCCTGTTTGGCCGTTTGCAAGCCGGCGGCAAACGTGCATCGCCCATTTCCGTTTGAAGCTGGAGGCTCTTACATGGCGAAAAAGACCGCGCAAAACACGCGCCGGCGGATCGTGTCTGCCGCGTGGAGCCTGTTCTACGAACAGGGGTACGAACACACGACCGTAGAAGAGATCATCGAGCTGTCCAATACCTCAAAGGGCTCGTTTTATCACTACTTCAGCGGCAAGGACGCGCTTTTGAGCACGCTCAGCGACCTGTTTGACGAAAAATACGAAACGCTGCTCGAAACCATGCCGCCACATCTGACGGCCATGGAGCAGTTGCTGTACCTGAACGGCGAGCTCTTTGGCATGATCGAGACGAGCGTGCCGCTCGAGCTGCTGGCGCGCATGCTCTCCACGCAGATCGTCACCAGCGGGAAAAAGCACCTGCTGGACCATCGCCGCGTGTACTACCGGCTGTTGCGGCGCATTATCAATGAGGGGCAACAATCCGGTGAACTGACCAGCGCGCGTCCCTGCGCGGACCTGGTCAAGATTTACGCGCTGTGCGAGCGCGCGCTCATGTACGACTGGTGCCTGTGCGGCGGGGAATACTCCCTGCGCCGGTATGCCGCGGACCTGTTGCCGGCATTTTTACGCGGGCTTTTACAGGCATAAAATTTCGTTTGTCTATATTTTGAACAGACGTTTTGTGAATCGTCTTTTTCATTTTTACCTATATACCTTGTAATTTTCAGTATCGATGATGATTCGTATAGACTAAAGTACAGAATATATTCTGTATTGAAGTCTATTGATTCGTCTGTTAAAATACCGTTAAATATCGTGCGGCATGGCAAATGGTACCATGCCATAGTAAGAGAGATGGGAAGATGATTCAGGCTTGTATGATCGGCGCCATCGTAGTCTATCTGGTGGGCATGGTCTACGTGGGGTACTACTACAGCAAAAAGGGCGGCGGCTTCACCGCAAACGAATTTTATCTGGGCGGCCGCAAGCTGGGCCCGCTCGTGACGGCCATGAGCGCCGAGGCATCCGACATGAGCAGCTGGTTGCTCATGGGACTGCCGGGCGTCGCCTATCTGAGCGGCGTTGCAGAGGCGGGTTGGACCGCCATCGGCCTCGCCGTTGGCACGTACTTCAACTGGCTGATCGTGGCCAAGCGCCTGCGGCGCTACACGATCGTTGCGGGCAACTCCTTCACCATTCCGGAGTTCTTCTCCCGCCGTTACCGCGACGACAGGCACATCCTGACCTGCATCGCCGCCATCGTCATCCTCGTGTTCTTCGTGCCCTATACCGCGTCCGGCTTTAAGGCGGTGGGTACGCTGTTCAACAGCCTGTTCCAGGTGGAATACCACGTGGCCATGCTGATCGGCGCCGTCGTCATCATCGGCTACACAGTGCTCGGCGGCTTCCTCGCCGTGTCCACCACCGACCTGATCCAGAGCATCGTCATGACGCTGGCACTGATCATGATCGTGCTCTTTGGCGTCAACGTCGCAGGCGGCTGGCAGGCCGTCATGGACAATGCGAGCGCCCTGCCCGGCTATCTGAACATGACGCTTTCCTACAACGCGGCGACGGGCGGCTCCTCGCCCTACAGCCTGCTGACGATCTTCTCCACGCTCGCGTGGGGCCTCGGCTATTTCGGCATGCCGCACATCCTGCTGCGCTTCATGGCCATCCGGGAAGAAAAGATGCTCACCACTTCGCGCCGCATTGCCAGCATCTGGGTGTGCATCTCGATGTTCGTGGCCATCGTCATCGGCATCATCGGCTACAGCGTCTCGCTCACCGGCAAGGTGCCCCTGTTCACGACGAGTTCCGACAGCGAGACCATCATCATTCAGCTGGCCAACCTGCTGAGCCAGAACGGCGCGTTCTTCGCCATCCTGGCCGGCGTGGTGCTCGCGGGCATCCTGGCTTCCACGATGTCCACCGCCGACTCGCAGCTGCTCACCGCCGCGTCGAGCGTCTCGCAAAACCTGCTGCAGGAGGTGTTCCACCTCAAGCTGAGCCCCAAAAAATCGCTGTGGATCGCGCGGCTCACGGTCGTCGCCGTGGCGGCTGTGGGCATCCTGCTCGCGTGGAACCCGAACAGCTCCGTGTTCGCCATCGTGGCGTTTGCGTGGGCGGGCTTTGGCGCCTCCTTCGGCCCGGTTGTGCTCTTTGCGCTGTTCTGGAAACGCAGCAACCTGTGGGACGCGCTCGCGGGCATGATTTCCGGCGGCGCGATGGTGTTCATCTGGAAATACCTGCTCGCCCCGCTGGGCGGCGCGTTCGCCATCTATGAGCTGCTGCCCGCGTTTCTGGTCGCGTGCGTCGCCATCGTCGTGGTGTCGCTGCTGACGGCCAAGCCCAGCAAGGAGATCTGCGACGAGTTCGACCGCGTGCGCGAAGGGAAGATCTCCGAATAAGCTCTCCGCTTCAATCCGAAGTGCACACAAGTGCAACAGGGCGCCGGCAGGGACTTTCCCCCGCCGGCGCCACGTTTTCCATGCATGATCGGCCCGGCTCCACGCCGGGCCGATCATGTAACTGTAACCGCCCGGCCGGCATTGTCTACGGCTCTATCAGCGGGCGTTGCCGTTTCCGGATCCGGCTCCATACCCGTTTCCTTGTCCAAATCCCGGACCGCGTCCACCCACTCCGTCTCCCCCCTGCCCAGCCTGCTCCAGCAGGTCGCGGATCTCCCGCATCGTGAGCCGCTGCACGTCCTCCACCGTAACGTCCGGCAGGACCTCCCGCAGTTCGAGATAGGCGCGGTACTTGCCGACCGACAGCCCCGCTGCATGCGCCTCGGCGACGTCCGCCTGCCGCTGCGTACAGTGCAGCTGCTCCGGGGCGATGCCTGTCCGCTCCAGGATGCAGTTCTGCATCTGCCGCAGGCCGTCCTCCGAGCCGTTGACCACGGTAATCTCCAGCAGCTGCCCTTCCGCGAGGCAGGCGGCGACCGTCTCCTCGCGCAGGATGGTTTCGATGGCGTCGGCATAGGCCAAATGCTTCACCGTCACCGCCGCCGCGACCGCCCGCCCGTCCTCATTGTAGCCCTGTACGCCGATCACCCGGCCATACCGGTTGACCGACAGCTCCAGCGACGGATTGATGTCCATGCTGATCGTCGCCACCGTCGTAGCATACGACGCATAGCCGCCCACGCCCAGCAGCAGCGCAAACGCGCACACGGCCACCCGGAGAGCACGCGCCGCGCGGCGCGCCCGGGGCGCGGCGTGGCGGTACAGCCGCTCGTGCAGGAACGCCCTGGTCCGCGCCTGTAGATCCTCTTCCGCCCGGATGGGCTCGAACGCCGCCCGGATTTGCTTACGCATCTTCCTCGCCCCCCAGTCTTACCTGCAACATGCGCCTTGCGCGGGCCAGCAGTGTATACACGGTGTTTACGTTCCGGCGGAGCAGCTTTCCCATCTCCACCGCCGAATACCCCTCAAAATAATGCAGGTAAATCACATTCCGGTACCGCTCCGGGAATGCCAGCACGGCCTCGAGCACGTCACTATGCAGTCCGGCCTGCCGCGCCGGCAAAGGCGCCGCCTCGTCGATCGGCACGGTCCGGCTGCGGAACACGTTCTTGAGCACGTCCTTGCACCGGTTGATCGTCACGCGGATGAGCCACGCCTTTTCATGTTCCGCACTCTCAAACGGGGCGGAGCGCAGGGCATATTTGAGGAACACCTCCTGAAAGATGTCCCCCGTATCCGAGGCATTTTTCAAACACAGCGCACAGATCCGGCGAACGGTATCTGCATACCGCTCCATCGCCCCATACACTTCCTGTTCGCTCCGCATTGCACCCTTCCATGCGGGCACCCGCCCGCCACGTCAGTTGGTTCTCCGTCTGCCCCGGCCTCGGCCGCCGCGCGCATTGTCGCACACGCCGTCCCCGTCTTCATCCACAAAGCCGGCGCCACGGCCGCAGTTGTCGCACACGCCGTCCCCGTCTTCGTCCACGAAGCCGGCGCCGCGGCCACAGTTGTCGCACACGCCGTCCCCGTCTTCATCCACAAAGCCGGCGCCGCGGCCACAGTTGTCGCACACGCCGTCCCCGTCTTCATCTACGAAAGCAGCGTTCCGGCCACGTGCGGCGACAGCCGCAATGCCGCCATTTTCTACGCCGCCGTTTGCCAGCGCAGCGCCCGTGCCCAGAGCCAGCGCCATCGCGCCTGCCAGCAGGCACGCCGTCAGTCGGTGTTTCATGATAGCATCCTCCCTCTTTTTCATGCAAGCTCTCGCGGGCTTCTGCTATACATACGATTGCACCGGGTCGATCCTTTCATCCGACCTGAAAAAATCCGCACGAAGAAAAAAGCGCACGGCGGGTTGCTCACCCGCCGTACGCTCCACGGCAAAGCCGGCGCGGCTTTTGCCGCGCCGGCCATCCCTCTCTTTACCGCACGACCAGCTCATGTCCGTCAAAATCGACGGTGAGGCAGGTCTCCGGCTCCGGATCATTCTTGAGAATGTACCGTGCCAGCAGCGACTCCACACGCGATTGCAGGAACCGCTTGAGCGGGCGCGCACCGTACACCGGATCGCTCCCAGACTCGATGATGTATGCCTTTGCTGCGTCGGTAATCGTGATGCTGAGCTGTTTGGCTGCCAGACGCTTTTGCAGGTCTTTCACCAGCAAGTCCACGATCGCGGACAGGTTCTCCCGCGTGAGCGGCTTGTAGAACACCGTCTCGTCCAGCCGGTTCAAAAACTCCGGCCGGAAATACGACTTCAGCAGCTGCTGCACCTGCTCGCGCGCCGACTCGCTGATCTCGCCATTCTCCCCGATGCCCTCCAGGATCACGTCGGAACCCAGATTGCTCGTGAGGATGATGATGCTGTTCTTGAAGTCCACCGTGCGGCCCTGCCCATCGGTGATGCGCCCGTCGTCCAGCACCTGCAACAGCACGTTCAGCACGTCCGGATGCGCCTTCTCCACCTCGTCGAACAGGATGACCGCATAGGGCTTCCTGCGCACGGCCTCGGTCAGCTGGCCGCCCTCATCGTAACCCACATAGCCCGGAGGCGCGCCGATGAGCCGGGAGACGGAGTATTTCTCCATGTACTCCGACATGTCGATACGCACCAGGGCGCGCTCGTCGTCGAACAGTGCCTCTGCCAACGCCTTGGCCAGCTCCGTCTTGCCCACGCCCGTGGGGCCGAGGAACAGGAACGAGCCGATCGGACGGTTCGGGTCCTGGATGCCGGCACGCGAGCGCAGAATCGCGTCGCACACGCGCTCCACGGCCTCGTCCTGGCCGATGACGCGCTGGTGAAGAATGTCATCCAGCCGCAACAGCTTCTCACGCTCACCTTCCATGAGCCGAGCAACCGGAATGCCCGTCCAGCGGGCCACGATGCGGGCAATCTCTTCCTCCGTCACACGGTCGCGCAGGTATTTGGTGCCATGGAGCTTTTCTTCGGCCTTTTTCTCCTCATCCGCCAGCTCCTTCTGCAGCTGCGGCAGCTTGCCGTATTGCAGCTCTGCCGCGCGGTTGAGGTCATAGGCGTTCTGCGCGCGTTCAATCTCCGCGTTGGTGCGTTCGATCTCCTCGCGCAGAGCCTGCACCTTGCCGATGTCCTGCTTCTCGTTCTCCCAGCGCGCCTTCATCTCGCCAAACTCAGCGCGCAGGTTCGCGAGCTCCTTCTGGATCTCCTGCAGGTGCTCCTGCGATATCTTGTCCGTCTCCTTCTTGAGTGCGGCCTCCTCAATCTCGAGCTGCATGATCTTGCGGGAGATTTCATCCAGTTCCGTGGGCATGGAGTCCATCTCGGTCTTGATCAGCGCGCACGCCTCATCCACGAGGTCGATCGCCTTGTCCGGCAGGAACCGGTCGGAGATATAGCGGTTGGAGAGCGTCGCCGCGGCGATGAGCGCCTGATCCTGGATCTTGACACCGTGGAACACCTCATAGCGTTCCTTGAGGCCACGCAGGATGGAGATGGTGTCCTCCACCGACGGTTCAGCGACCATCACCGGCTGGAACCGGCGCTCCAGCGCTGCGTCCTTTTCAATGTACTGGCGGTACTCGTTCAGCGTGGTCGCGCCGATGCAGTGCAGTTCGCCCCGCGCCAGCATGGGCTTGAGCAGGTTGCCGGCGTCCATCGCGCCCTCGGTCTTGCCCGCGCCGACGATGGTGTGCAACTCGTCGATAAACAGGATGATCTTGCCCTCAGACGCCTTGATCTCGTTGAGCACGGCCTTGAGCCGCTCTTCAAACTCGCCGCGGAACTTCGCACCCGCGACCAGCGCGCCCATGTCGAGTGCGAACAGCTGCCGGTCCTTCAGGTTGTCCGGCACGTCCCCGCGCACGATGCGCAGCGCCAGGCCCTCGGCGATGGCCGTCTTGCCGACGCCCGGCTCGCCGATGAGGCACGGGTTGTTCTTCGTCTTGCGCGACAGGATGCGGATGACGTTCCGGATCTCGTCGTCCCGGCCGATGACCGGATCGAGCTTCTGGTTGCGCGCCAGCTCGACGAGGTCCTGCCCGTATTTTTTCAGCACGTCATACGTACTCTCCGGGTTGTCCGACTGCACGTGCGTGTTGCCGCGCACCTGCTTGAGCTGTTCCAAAAAGGCCTTTTCCGTCACGCCGTGCGCCTGGAACAGCCGTTTGAGCTCGCCGGACGGCTTCTCCAGCAACCCAAGGAACAGGTGTTCCACAGAGACATATGCGTCGTCCATCTTCTCGGCGCGCTTCTCCGCCGCCGTCAGCGCCGCGTCCAGCTCACGCGAGAGATAGACGTTCTCCGCCGCACCGCCGCTCACGCCGGGTAGGCGGTTGACCTGCGCCGCGCAGGCCGCGCCCATCGCCTGCACGTCCACGCCCATGGCGGACAGCAGGCTGGCGATCAGCCCCTCCTGCTGCGTCAGCAGGGCGGAAAGCAGGTGTTCCTGCCGCACCTCGGCGTTGCTGTGCTCGACGGCCAGCCCGTGCGCCGCCTGCACCGCCTCGATGCTCTTCTGGGTCAATTTCTGTGCATTCATAGGTCCTTCCCCCTTTGTCTCGTCAAATCAGGATCCGCTGCCCATGCAGATAGTCGACATACAGCCGCTGCACCTGCACCACCGCGCGTTGCGGATCGCTCAAGTTGGCAAAAAATGCCTTGAGCGCGCGGTCGAACAGGTCGATATACGCGGCGATCGCCTCGCCCACCGTCTCGTTGTCCGGCTCCGCGCCTTCGCTGCGCAGCACCAGCTTGCGAATAAACCGCCCGTCCTCCACCGTACTCTCGGTCCGCCCGAGGAACGATTCCTCCACGCGCACCCAAAGTTTGAAAAACTGCAACAGGTACAGCAACAATGTGCTGTTCTGGCTTCGGAGCGACACACGCAGTTCTCCCAGCAGCGGCTTGGCATTGCGGTACAGCTCGACGCTGTAGCGAACGGTCGGGTTGTACTTATATGCCAGCGCACTCCTGAGAGAAAACATGGTGTCTGACGGCTGCAACAGCACCTGGAATGTGCTGCCGCCGGCAAGCTGCTGCTCCACGGCGGAAAAGATCTCCCGCATGCGCTTTTCCGGCGTCATGTAGGATACGTACTCCGCCAAAATCTGGTTGATCATGTTTGACCGGCTGGTGTTCATCTCATAGGCGACACGGTCGATCTGCTCCACCACGTCGTCCATCAACACCAGGGAATACACGCTCTTGTTCATACCCGCTCTCCTCTCTTCCTGCCATTTATTGTACCACTTCAAGTATAATTTGCAAGCGAAATTATATAATATTAACAACGATTTTGCAAAAAAGCCAAATTTGCGGTATGCTCATGACATCACTGCATCGTACGGGAACGCCGGCACCTGAACGCGGCGCGCGCAATGCCCTGGCCACGCCGGATATGACGCGTTCGCCCTGCCTGCACGGCGTCGAATTCACGCGCGGCGGCCCGTTCTCTTTGGTGCACACGACAGGAGCAAACATGAACCCCATCGACCGTCCGGACGCCGCGTTCGTCCGCGAACCCATGCGAAAAGGCATTGGCCAGGTGCTTTACCAAAGCGATGCCACGGTGCTGCTTTGCCACCGGCCCGGCGCATTCATGCTGTATTGCACGGATACGGTAGAGGGCTTGCGTGCGCTCGCCCCGCTACGGGCCTGCACCCTGCTCGCGACCAACGACCGTGACGTAGCTCTGCACGCCCAGGCGCGCTTTGACCTGTCAAGCCGCGGCGAATGCTACTTTGTGGTCTACGAAAAGGCGACCCCGCCCGTCGTGCCCAAACGGCTCGACATCCGCCCGCCGGACGACGAGGCCATGCGCCTGATCCGCAGCCACTACGACCTGGCTTCCGACGAGGAACTGGCCATCGTGCGGCAGCGCGGCGACCTGCTGTGCGGCTATCTGGCAGGCACGCTGGCCGGCTTTATCGGGCGGCATCAGGAGGGCAGCCTCGGCATGCTGTACGTCTTTCCCCGTTTCCGCCGGCTCGGGCTCGCGGCCGAGCTGGAGACGCAGGCCATTGCGCGTTGTCTCGCGCAGGGCGACCTGCCCTATGCCGATATCTTTACCGATAATGCCGCCTCACTTGCATTGCAGCGCAAACTCGGCTTTACCGTGCGGGAAGACATGCGCAGCTACTGGGTACACAACTGACCCGCACGCACATAACAGGAGGGCGCCCGTGCCACCCCGGCATGGGCGCCCTCCGGTTGTGCCCACAGGTTCCCGGCCTTCACCCGGCCAGTACCGTGCCGCCCACCGGGCGCAGCACGACCGGCCGGCAACTACCGGGGCCAAATATCCCCTCCATATACGCCGTATAGGCGGCCGCCTGCCCCACCGGCAAAAACGTCTGAATGGCGCCGGCAAACCCGCCGCCATGTACGCGCGCGGCAAAATGCGGCGCGGCGGTTTCCTGCATGCCGTCGCAAGCAAAAAACCGCTCGGTCAGGGCGAGCGCGAGCGCCAGCCCGCGCTCCCGTGCATCCGCGGGGCATACATTCTGCAGCACCTCGAACGAGGAACGGCCCGACGCGCGCACCAGCGCCAGAAACTGTGCGGCATCCCCCGTCCGCAGCGCCTCAACCAGCCGGGGCACCCGTGCGTTCTCCTGGAAAAAGTGCATGGCGCGCAGCAGCGACAGGTCCGGCACGGCTCCGCGCAGCCGCGGCAACGCTTCGTAAAATGCGCGCTCCTCCACCTCCGACAGCACCTCCTTGCCCAGCCGTGCGGCGACGAGCCGCATGTCGGCAGGAATGGCGGCATATTCGCGCGTGAGATCGGCATGGCTGCCGCCCGTATGCACGAGGCATGCCGCAAGGCCAAGCTTCGAAAGCGAAGCCACGACGCGCTCCGCCCGGGGCGCCGCAGCATCGGCAAAGTCGATGTGCACAATGCCGCCCAAGGATGACGACAGCTGGTCCATCTGCCCGCACGGCTTGCCAAAATACCGGTTTTCCGCTTCCCAAGCGACGCGAGCGATCTCCATCGGGTCCGGCGCGCCGGTTCCATACAGTCCGGCAAGGCAGTTGGCGAGCAGCACCTCAAAAGCGGCCGAAGAGGACATGCCCGCGCCGGCCGGCACCGTGGAACAGGCCACGGCGTCAAACCCGCCGACTGTATGTCCGCGCCGCGCCAGGCCGGCCGCCACGCCGCGCAGCAGCGCCGCCGGGGTGCCCTGCTCCGCCGGGTCGGGCTCCAGCCGGCCGAGTGACAGACAGACCGGCGCATACCCCTCCGACAACAGCACCGCCTGATCGTCCGCGCGCGGCGACGCCACCGCCACGCAGTCCTCCGCCACCGCCGCGGCCAACACATGGCCGCGCTGATGGTCGGTGTGGTTGCCGCACAGTTCGGTACGGCCCGGCGCCGACACGATCACCGCTGTCCTCTGCCCGCCAAACGCTTCGGCAAACCGCCTGAGCAGCGCGTCGTAGCGCGCCCGCTGCGTCTGTACGGCCGCCGCGCCATACAGGGACGCCAACGCTCCGTCCAGCGCGCCGCCATGCAGCAGATCCAGCCAATGCACCGCCGTATGCGCCATCCGTTTCCCCTCCTGTTCCCGGTCGTCTGCCATGGCAATTTTCGCAGTTTCAGCGCTTTCTCGTGCGTCTCCCTGCCATTTCGAGTATAACACACGGCATGGGCAAAAGAAACCTTTGTAATTTCTCCCACGGTCGTGTATACTGTGTCCTTGTAGGCAACCCCTGCCCAGGAAAGGAGCTTCGCCCATGCGAAAAGACGGCACGCGCGTCCGCGGCGCAGACGCGATGTATACGCTCATCCCCTACGTCATGAAGCATCGCTACGACGCGATGAACATGATCGAGATCGACATCCCCATCGCCGGGATGCAGGCATACCTGAACCAGAAGCGGAAAGAGGGATTCCAGATGTCCCATCTCGGCGTCGTCCTCGCCGCCTACCTGCGCACCGCTGCGGAATACCCCCTGCTCAACCGCTTTGTCGTCAATAAGCGCATCTATGCGCGCAATGAATTTTCCATCGCCATGGTCGTGCTCAAACCTGGGGAGACGGAAGGCACCATGTCCAAAATGTATTTTGACATGACCGACGACATCTTCGACGTGCACCGCAAGATGGACGCCTATATCGAGCGGAACCGGCAGGCGGGCGACACCAACGCCACCGACGACCTCATGCGCACGCTGCTGCGCATCCCCGGCCTCGCCAACGTCGGCGTCGGGCTGTTCAAGCTGCTGGACAGATACGGGCTGCTGCCCAAGAGCCTGATCGACGCAAGCCCGTTCCACGCGAGCCTCGTGGTCACGAACCTCGCCAGCATCCGCACGAACCACATCTACCACCACCTGTACGAGTTCGGCACGTCCAGCCTGTTCGTGGCGCTCGGCAACATGCGGGAGGTGGCGCGGCGCATCAGGGGCGAGATCGTCTTTGAGCGCTGCCTGCCCATGGGCATCGTGATGGACGAGCGCATCTGCTCCGGCAGCTATTTTGCGCGCGTCTTCCGCCGCTTCCGGCAGTATCTGCTCGACCCGTCGCTGCTCGAAGGGCCGCCCATCGCCATCCAGGTCGACCGCTGAGCGCATGACGCGCCGGCCGCCGCCAGTTTCAAGCAAAACGAACGGGCGCCGCACGGCTTGTTGCCGGACGGCGCCCGTGCGTCAAAACCGGCCCACGGTATGCGCTTGTATTCCGAAGCATTTATTCGGACACGAAGTCGCCGCGCCAAAAGTGAGCGGCGGAAAAAATCCGGAGCGGCTCCGCCGCTCCGGATCTGGCAAGATCATCTCCCGGCAACCGCGCTCAGACGTCCTGCGTCCGCGCGGCTTTCGCCTCCGCGTCCCCTGCGCCCGGGCCACCGCCGCGTTTGCCGCCCTTGCCGACGCGCAGCATGAACAGCAGCAGCAGGCACAGGTATGCCGCGCACAGCCCGCAAACGAGGAAGGTCATGGCCGTGGACTTCGGTGCCATGCCGATGAGCACAAGCATGGGCGCACCAAACAGGATGCCAAAACTCGATCCGATCACGAGGTTGTTGGCGGCCGGCGTCTGGAACGAGACGTCGATCTCGCGCAGCAGCAGCACGCCGGAGCTGATGGTGCCGGTGAGCATGCCGTACATGGACACCAGCCCTTCATAATAGTACCCGGGATATACGCGGCGGCAGATCCACTGGAGATACACCAGCGTCACCGCGCCGCCCGCCACGGCCATCAGCGCAAACGGCAGCCACAGGCCCGACAGGTCCTCGATATTGATCGACGCAATGCCCGCCACGATCATCAGGTCAAATGCCACGCCGGAGATGCGTGACAGCAGATAGTTGTTCTGATACTGGCGCGTCATGACATTGGCGCGGCGCAACAGCCGCAGCACCAGGCGCACGAGCAGCGCCAGCGCCGAACCGATGATGAAGTTAAAGCCCCAGAGCAGCGGCGAAACCGTCGCCACCAGGCCGGGCGCCACGGCGCCAACCAGCAGGTCGATACCATTGGAAACCAGGTAGGTCAGCAGATAGACGAGCACCACCAGCATGACCTGAATGGAAAACCGGTCAATCGACTCCGACACGGGAATTTCCCCATATTGCTGGAAGTCGTCCACCGTCACGGCATTGGTCGTCACCTCTTCGCCGCCATGCACCCGCCCGCGGCGGCGCAGCACATTGAGATAGATGACGCCGACGATGCACGCGCACAGATAGCCGGCGGCGGCAAGCGACAGGCCGAACGACCGCCCGCCCACAAAGCCGAGCGCCTCATAGCTCGAGCCGATGTTGTTGGCCTGGCCCGGCCCCTGCCCGTATCCCATGGGCAACAGGATGCCGGCGGTCTTGAACAGCTCCGGCTGGATGGTATAGGCAAGGCCAACGGAAATGGCCAACCCCACCAGCGCCTGCACCAGATACGTGCTCACGATCAACGCCCCGCTCTTGGCGCCGATCAACCCGCCGCCACCCGTGTGCTCCCGCTCGGCGGGCACGCGCAACGACATGGCAATAAAGCCAATCGCAATACCGTGATACGTAGCCGTCTCGAGGAACGTGGCGTCGAGTTCCAGAAGCCCCACGCTCCGGCAAATCAGCAGCAGAAATCCCGCCAGCACGGAAGTCGGGAGCATCGTCTTGCGTACAAACGGCAGTTTTCTGCGCAACAGCGTCGACAGCAGGATGGCCGCGGCGATGATGCCAAACTGGATTACCACGTTCCACAACGACGTATTGGCTGCACTAAAATCCATAACACTACCTCAGTTCTTTTCGCTTTTGCAACAGCACCACATATTTCCGCCCGCAGCAGGCCGGCCGGGAGCGGATTTCATATTGTTCGCCGGCAACGGTGAACACGATATGCGCACGGCCACACAAAGCCATATCGGCGACCGCGTCGAGCGGGAAGGATACCTCGCCAACGCTGAGTGCAGCGCCGGTCATCGTCAGCCGGCCCGACGCAATCTCCACGGCCCGGTGGCCTTCTTCGATCCGCAGCAGCCGCTGCCCCTCGTCGGAAAATACCGGTTTCTCCGGCTGGGCAACCGCGCGCGCCGCAAGGCGCGCAGTCTCCGCCTCCTGCCACGCATCCCAGTCCCGCACCGTGGAAAACGGCGCATCCTCGCCCTCAAAAAAGCCAAAGGTATTATAACGCACTTCCAGGCCGCAAGTACACGTAAAGCGGTCGCCCTTCCCGTGAAGCGAACCGATGCCGCCGCAGCGCGGGCACAGATACAGCGCGTATTCCAGCCCCTCCGCCAGCCGCCTGCCCGGATAGGGCCGCATCTCTTCCCGCTGGCGGTCATACGCGTCCTCGTATAAATCGGCCGCAATGGCCGCGTTGACCTCCTCGTCCGTCATGCCTTGCAGCTCCTCCGGCGAGTACACATGCACGAGCTCGCCTTCCATCCGGCCATGCCGCCGCGTCAAAGCCCAGCGGGGCGTACAAAGGTACCCGCCCTTGATATGATAGGTCACGAGCGCTGCGCGCGAAGCGCGCGCCAGCTTGCCTGTCGCCGGGAACACGGGGCCGGTCACGCCGGAAAACGAGCGGTTGCCCTCCGCGAACAGGCAGACGTTGTGCCCCTTGCGCAGCGCGCGCAAAATCTGCATGGCAGACTGTGCGTCCGCCATCCCCTTCCTGCGCGCAATGGGGCCGAACAGGCCGACCAGCAGCCGCGACACGAGCCCCCAGCGGAACACGTGCTCGCTCGCAACAAAGTACATGTGCTCCTGAAACGCCATGGCCACGAACACCGGGTCGAAATCTGCATTGTGATTGGACACGATCAGCGCCGGGGTTTGCGGCAGCGCATAGCACGCGGAAGAAAAGCCCAGCAGCCGGCAGAGCGGCCGCCCCGCAACCCGCTTCAAAAAGCGATAGATGCTCACATATTGCTCATGAGAGTGCACTTTCGTCATCATTTCTTAAATTATATAAAATTTAAAGAAGAAGTACAACCATAAATTTCAAACCCTCCCGCAGCGGGAGGGTTTGAATCTCGGGCGCCTCTCATCCTTCCCGCGCCGGCGCGGCGTTTCCCGCGCCCAGCCGCCGCAGGAAGCGCAGCAGCACGATCGCGGCCAGCACGGCCGTCAGCAGCTCGGAGCCAAACTGCGCATAGGACAGCCCATAGAGCGGCCACAGCACATTGAGCAGATACAGCATGGGGATTTCAAACACGAGCTTGCGCACCACGGCAAACAGCAACGATTCGCGTCCCATGCCCGTCGCCTGAAAAACCGCCACCGCCAGAAAGTCCACGCCCATGGGCGGCAGCGAAAGGCACATGCCCCGCAAGAACACCGTGCCATAGGCGACCGTGGTCACGTCGTTCAGGAACAGGCGCACCACCGCGCCGGAAAACGCAAACTGCAACGCACCCACGGCGCACAGAATTCCGAGGTCGATCTTGGCGGCAAATGCCAGGCTTGCGCGCAGGCGCGGATGGTTGCCGGAAGAAAAGTTGTAGCTGATCAGCGGCATCAAGCCCTGGGACAGTCCAAACGCAAGATACATCGGCACCATCGACGCGCGGGTACAGATCCCCATGGCGGCGAGCGCCTCCGCGCCAAAGGGCGCGGCCAGCGCGTTGATGGCCGACGAGGCCACCACGTTGAGCAGGTTCTGCACGGAAGCCGGCACGCCCACGCCGCACACGCCCAACACGATGTCCCGCTTCAGGCTTAGGTACCGCGGCGACAGGCACACGTTGGTCGCACCCCGACGCACCCGCAGATACACGAGAAAATACCCAAGCGCAATGCAGTTGGACAAAAAGGTGGCGAGCGCCGCCCCCTCTGCGCCCATGTCCAGGCCCCAGGGCAGCACAAACACCGGGTCGAGCAGGATGTTGAGCAGCGCGCCGCTCATCGTGCCGATGCTCGCGTGCATGGCAGCGCCCTCCGAGCGGATCATGTGCGCCATGACCACGTTCAAAATGGCGGGCGCCGCGCCGGCAGAAACCGTCCAGGCCAGATAGCGCGCCGTGACCGGCAACGTGAGGCTGTCTGCCCCAAGCAACAGCAGCAGCGGCCGCTGAAACACGGTACACAGTACGGAAAACAGCACGCTGCACAGCAGCGCCCCATAAAACCCAAACGCCGCGCTGGCGCGCACGGTTTGCATGTCCTTTCGGCCCAGCGCCCGGCTCATCATGCTCGCGCTGCCAACGCCAAAGAGATTGTTGATCGCATTAAATGCCAGCAGCACAGGCGCCGCCAGCGTCACCGCAGCCGTCTGAACCGGCTGTTCGAGCAGGCCGACAAAATAGGTATCCGCGAGACTGTACAGCACCGTGACAAGAGATGCCGCAATCGTCGGCAGCACGAGCTTCATCACCGCCCGTGGCACGGGCATTCGCTCAAACAACTCTTCCTGCTGTCTCCGCACGTCTGCTTCCATCCGCTCTCCCTCTTCCTTCCCAAAAGAAAAGCTCCCCCCCTCTTTCTGACAGGGAGAGCCCTTCCGCTCCTCCTTGCAAAAACTCGCCGCGTTCAGCCGTGCCGGTAGGCTTCTCCATAAGTCAGGCCGCCGTCAGAACACTGTAGCAGCTCGCTCACAGTCACCAGTTGAAACCCCTGCGCAACCAGTTCCGGCACCACGCGTTCAATCGCGTCCGCCGTCGTATCATAGATGTCGTGAAACAGGATGATGTCGCCGTTTTTGATGTCCGTGGTGGCATTGGCAAAGATCTTGTCCGGGTCCCTGCTGCTCCAGTCAAGCGTATCGACATTCCAGCGGACAATGGCCATGTCGAGCGTGTGCGCCAGATACCGCACCTCGCTGTTCATCTCGCCAAAAGGCGGGCGCAGAAGGCGAAGCCGGTAGCCATACAGTTCCTCTATGCGCTCGTTGACGAGAGAAACGGCCGTGTTCACCTTGCCGGGGCTGGCCTGTGCCAGGTTGGTATGCGACCATGTGTGGTTGCCCAGCTCGCACCCCGCCGCCAACAGCTCCTGGATCACGCTTTGGGACTGTTCGATCCGCTCGCCCAGCAAAAAGAAGGTCGCGCGCCCGCCATAGGCGGAAAGCGTCTGCAAAATCCGCCGGGTCGTCGACGGGTTGGGCCCGTCGTCAAACGTCAGCGCCACCATCTTGCGCGCCGGATCGATCGCCATGGCGGCCACCGCCGCCTCGACCTCCGCCTCGTCGGCATAGTTGCCGAAGCGGGCGAGGTTCTGGCGCAGCAGGTCGCACCGCTCCAGATACCAGGCTTCCGGTATCGGCGGCTCCGGCGTAGGCTCCGGCGTCGGCACGGGAGAGGGCGTCGGCGTCATCGGCGCCGGCGCCGGCGTGCTGTCCAGCGACAGCTGTACAGGCGTTGCAGGCACAGCGGTAACGGCAGGCGGCTCGGACGGCACGGGGGAAGGGCTCGGCGGGAACGCCAGCGCGGGCAGGACGCAGCAACCGGCCGTCGCGGCCATCGCCACAACCATCAGCCCTGCGCACAGCATGCGGACTGCATGAGGATATTGTCTCACAGGCGCCGCCATGCGCATTGCACGGCGGGCATGCATCTGTCGATTCATGTCGATAGCATACCACATTCGGCCGCGCGGCTCAAGGGCTTTGTCCGCAGATTTTACCGCATGGTTCAGCCCCGTACAGCGGCAGAGGCCGGCTCCGGCGTCCAGAGATAATACCGCCGCCGGAGCCAGCCGTCCGCACACGGGATCCGGATTGCAAAATACACGGCCACTGCCCCGGCCAGGTTGAGCAACACGTCGTCCACGTCGCAGCTGCCGCATCGCAGGGCGAGCTGCACCGCCTCCACCAGCACGAGCCCGGCCAGCATGACGAGGAAAAACCGCCAGAATGTGCGCATTCGTGCAAACAGCAGAGGCAAAAAGGCTCCCATCGGCATAAACAGCACGAGGTTGCCAAGCAGGTTCGTCGCCGCGATCTGCGGAATGCGGCGCGCGGCGCGCAGATAGCGGAAGATGGTCGAAAAGGGTTTGAAATTCACCATGCTGTAATTCCAGTAAGCCTCCCAATCCGACCAAAAACTGTCGTAACGGCTCAAAAACAGCAGATATAACAGCACAAGCATATAAAGGGCAAACAGTGCGCACAGACAGGCGCGCGCCGCCTGCACGCGTGCGCGCATGGTGGCCAGCGTGCCGCACAGCAGGCCAGTCCCCAGCACCGCCAGCAGCGGCACCAGCAACAGCGCCGCTGCCCACTCATACCGGAAAAGCGCCCTGCCGGTCAGCAGGGCGCGTATCGCTTCACACACGGCCAGCGCAGCGGCGGCATACGCCAGTCCCGCGCCAATCCGGTTCCTCAACATCTTGCGTCCCATGTGTCCCATCATACCGCACGGAACGCGGCTTTGCAATGCCCGGCTGCCTCAACCGCCGGGAATCGTCCTCATTTGCGGTTTCCGGTATGGGTCACCGGATCGTCGAGCGACGGCACCAGCGTGGAATACCCAAAGACCAGCCCCTCCGGTATCGTCCGCTGATAGCTCATGACCTGCGTGCCCGTTCCCTCATGCTCATTGAGTTGCTCGCCCATGAACACCATGCACGCGGAAATGCCGCCGTCGAGATTGTAAGCCTCCGTACAGCCCTCTGCAAGGAACAGCTGCGCCAGTTCCTCGAGCGTCGCGCCCGCACTGTATGCGATGGTCTCGCCGTCCACCTTGATTCTGGTCTGCCGCCCGTCCACGACGATGGCGACAAAGTGTCCCGGCTCGACCATGCCGAGCGCGCTGCGCGGGTTTGCCCCGTCGATGGTGCTCGTCTTGACGGTATCCTGTATGACGCCATCCCGGATGAGGATGGGATCGTACATGAACCCGTAGCTGTTGAGCACGCCGTCCTCCAGCAGCTGCTTGGCGGTGACCGTCTTGCGATCGAACATGCGCATGCTCATGTCGGGATAGATCGCCATGGTGTCGGATGCGGTTCCCTCATAGTAGACCCATCCGTTGCGGATCATGACGCCCTTGTCCTCCTTCTCCTGGTGGATCAGGTTGTCGCCCATCAGCAGCAGGACCGCGTTGTTGCGGCGCGCCACCTCCCAGGGCATCCCCTTGGGCGTGCCGCCGTTGTTTGTGGCGTTGGAAAAGCCCGCGCGGAACAGGTTCGGGTCCAGCATGCGGATGTGCGCGACAAAATAGGTCATCGGCTTGTCCGTCCAGTGGCGGTCGACGATGACGGAGAGCGTGTCCGACCGGTACTCCCAGTGCCCGTTTTCCCAATCCTCCACCACGACCTCCTCCGGGTCGCCCGCCGCGCGGAAATACTCCGCCCAGGGGTGCGGCGTCGGCGTCGGCTCCGGCGTCGGTTCGGCGGTCGGTTCCGCCGTGGGCTCCGGCGTCGCGACGGCCGAAACCGTCTCCTCCGGCGCCTGCGTGGGCAGCGCGGCCGTTTCCGACAGCACGTCCTGCGCCTGCCCGCCCGCAACGGGCGGCAACCAATATAGCGCAACGGCCGCCAACACCCCGATTGCCAGCGGCACCAGGCACACCAAAATGTTGGGTGCCCCCTTGCCGCCGCCCCGGCGCATACGCACCAGCAGCAGCACAAGCGTCACAATGAGCCCCAGGATCAGCGCCGCGCCCGGCAGCAGCAGATCCGGCGGTTCCTGCCCCATTGCGCCCGCCGCCGCATCCAGCGGCTCCGGCGCAGCCGTTTGCTCCGGCGTTTGCGTGGGCTCAGGCGTCGGCTCGGGCGTCGGCTCAGCCGTAGGCGCCGGTGTGGCAGTCGGCACAGGCGGCACGTCTAAATGCTCCAGCAGGTCCGTGTAGGCGGTATCCGCTCCCACCGTGCTCTCCAGCAATTCGTACCGGCAGCCGGTCGCCACCTGCAGGCGATACTGCCGCTGCGTCACAAAGCAGTCCGTCAACACCTGCTGCGCCATCGCATCGCCCGTTTGGCCTGCAAAGGTGACCAGCGCGGCAGCCGTTTCCGGCACGGTAAGCGGCGTTTCGCTCTCCTCCAGTCCGGGATCAATCACGTAGTATTTGTCCGGCGTCCAATCCATTTCCTCGCCGTTCCTGACCGCTTCCACCGCCTTTGCCACGGCCTCGCCGGTCAGACGGTGCATGCCATTCTCCTGATCGCGGTTGCTGCTGTAGGTGACAATCACCTTTGGCTGCCACAGCGCCAGATACGGTTGTACGGCCTTGTACACTGCGCCGTCGCTCTCCCATTCCTTAGGGCTTGCAAGCATACTGTAATCGGTTCCGCCACGGCCGGTAAGCCCGGCAAACGCCGGCTGTGTGCTAAGCCCCAGCGCATAGAGCGCCGCAAGGGACTCGTTCCGCACGTCCGCCGTGCGTTCGGTCATGAAAAGCACCTGCACGTCGACCCCCCGGTCGAGCAGCACCGGCAGCAGGCCGCCGAACACGGTGAATTCCTCCGACGGGCACGCCACCACCAGCAGCACATCCGGCTGTTCCGTTCGCACCTGCCACTGCTGCACATCCTCCGGCAGCGCGCCTTTCCCATACACCGTCAGCTCTGAAAGCGCCACCAAAACCTCGTCCAAGCGGTTCTGTTTCTGGCGCTCGCTCTCCTCTTCCGGCACCACGCCGTCGCCTGCCAGCAGCTCCACCGAAGCGCAGCCGTCCATCAGCGTCACCGTGCGGTTCAACAGCCCGTCGGTCAACCGCTCCCGGCCCAGCTCCGCACCGGAAGCGTCCCGCTGCACCAGCGTATATCCCTGCTCCGACAGCATGTGCCATTGCAGGTAAAGCGCGCCAGCCTCCCCCTGCTGCCATGTCGCGCCAATCGACTCGCCCAGCGCCAGGGACACGCGGGAATTGGCGTTCCCGTCCGTCAGACGCCACGCCGACTCCGCCGCGTCTTCCGGCAGTGTAAACTCGGCCTGTAAGGTCTGTGTCACCGGCGTCTCCTCTGCCAGCGACGCGCCGGGCAGCGCCAGCAGCAGCGCCAGCCCCACCAGCAAAAAGCCCTGCATCCTCTTCATCATCCGATCCTGCATGCGTTTTCCCCCTCCATGACGCTATCGTGCAAAATTGCCATCCACAAACACCGGAACCTCGCTCCCGTCCTGCCGGATGCCTACAATGGAAAGATCGGGCGTGCCGATCATAAAGTCCACATGGGTCATGGAGGCGTTCAGCCCCCGTTTCAGCCGCTCGGCCTCGCTCATATGCTCGCTGCCGGCAATGCACGGGTACGCGCTGCCAAACGCCAGATGGCAGGAAGCGTTTTCATCAAACAGTGTGTTGTAAAACAGCGTTCCGGTCCGCGATATCGCAGAGTCGAACGGCACAAGCGCCACCTCTCCCAGATAGGAAGCCCCCTCGTCCACCGCGACCGCATTGCGAAGCACCGTTTCTCCCTCTTCCGCCTCCACGTGCACAATGCGCCCACGCTCCAGCGTAAGCGCAAAACCGCGCACCACGTTGCCGTCCAGCACGAGCGGCAGCGACGCCACCACGCGCCCGTTGACGCCGTCGCGGCGCGGTGCGGTGAACACCTCTTCCGTCGGCAGGTTCGGCACAAACGGCACGCCTGCCGGGGTGCGCTCCTCGCCGGCAACCCAGAAATGTCCCTCCGGCAGCTCCACCATCAGGTCGGTCCCCAGCGCGTTTCGATAGTGCAGCGCGCGCAGGCGCAGCCCGTTCAGCCAGTCGCGGTAATGGGTCAGCCTGGCGATGTGCTCGCGCCAGGCACCGACGGCATCGCCGTCCTGCTCCACGTGCACAGCCTCGAAAATCCGCTCCCACAAGCACGACATGGCCGCCTCTTCCGGCAGCTCCGGGAACACGGCGCGCGCCCAGGCGGGCACCGGGATCGACGCCACGCACCACTGGACGCGGTTCTGCCTGGTCGCCTCGCGGAACTCGCGCAGCGCCTCGCCGGCGGCACGGTTGGCGCGGCGGATGCGCCCGGCATCCACGCCTGAAAGCGCGGCCGGATCCTCCGCATGGATGGACAAAAACGCCGCGCCGGCGCGCACGTTGTCCACCCGCAACGACTGCCGCCACGGCGGGCACACGTCAAACACCGCGTCGTCCGCGCGCAGATACCTTAACCGCGTCAACGCGTCGTCCTGCCAATCCAGCTCCACGCGCGAGGCGCCCGCGTCATACGCCGCCTCCGCGCACAGCCGGGCAAACGGCGCGCAATCCACCGGGCAGGAGATGACGAGCGGCTGGCCCTGTTGCAGGTTCAAGCCCACCTCCACGAGCAGCCTCGCATACTGTTCCCGTCTTCCCTTCGACATGCGGTCCGTCCTTTCTCCAATCTGTCTCCAAATATATGACGTTTCCCGGCGGCAAACGGTTGCACCGGTTTCGCAATTTTGCGCTTACAGCGTGACAAAGGTGGGCGCGTGCCCGACATGAGGCAAAAACCGGTCCAGCAGATCCGGCGTGGCAATGGCGAGGCTCGTCGTGTTTACACACGGGTGGCACCCGACACAGGCCGCCCGCACCACGTCGCGGTCGATGAGCAACCGCACCCGGCGCTCCACGTCGTTCATCAGCCCCAGCACCGACACCGCGCCCGGGCTGATGTTCAGAAACGCCTCCATGTGCGCCGCATCGGCAAAGGAAAGCCGGGCGGATTGGATCTGGTGCGACAGATCCTTTGTACGGAACGGCTTGTCCCCGGGCATCATGAGCAGGTAAAACGCCGTTTTCTGCGCGTTGCACAGGAACAGGTTCTTGCACATGTCCACGCCGAGCAGCCGGTCGATCTCCGCGCAGTCCGCAATGGTCGCCGCCGGGTCGTGATCGACGCGCCGGTACGCGATGCCCAATGCATCCAGCAGGTCGTATACGGCGCGCTCCCGCGGCGCGCGCGACGCGGCATCCGCCGGACGTCCCTGATACAGCACCGGGTCCACAAAAAAGGCCGATTCCATGGATATGTCCCTCCCCGCCCCGCCACTGGCAGGGCATTCTATTATATTATGCCATAAAACTTGTCGAATGAGAATGCATTATCACAAAATAGCCGATGACGTCTCCTGTGCGCTCCCAGCTTTCACGCTCTCACAGGGCACACCTTAAGCCATGGCGCTCTCTTTCGCCACGCTGGAACATACGAAAAGCCAACACGCTCCCGCCGCAATCCGATGTGCGACAGGAGCGTGCCTTCCATGATCTTCCAACTGCAAAGCGCCAACGCTCAGTTTCTCAGGCTATGGATCGGCGCGGGAATGCGGCCGCCTCGGGCGATAAACGCGCTGCTGTCACAGCCGTTCACGCGCATGACCGGCGCCGTGCCGAGCAGGCCGCCGAACTCGACCGAATCGCCCACGCCCTTGCCCGGCACCGGGATGATGCGCACGGCCGTGGTCTTTTGGTTGATCATGCCGATGGCCGCCTCGTCCGCAATGATGCCGGAGATCGTCGCCGCGCTCGTCGCGCCCGGGATGGCGACCATGTCGATGCCCACGGAGCAGACGCACGTCATGGCTTCCAGCTTTTCGAGCGATAACGCGCCGCTGCGCGCGGCCTCGATCATGCCGGCGTCCTCGCTGACCGGGATAAAGGCGCCGGACAGGCCGCCCACATGGCCGGAGGCCATGACGCCGCCCTTCTTGACCGCATCGTTGAGCAGCGCAAGCGCCGCCGTGGTGCCGGGCGCGCCGGCGCGCTCCAGGCCCATCTCCTCGAGGATATAGGCCACGGAATCGCCCACGGCCGGCGTCGGCGCCAGCGACAGGTCCACGATGCCAAACGGCACCCCCAGCCGCTCCGCCGCTTCGCGCGCGACGAGCTGGCCCATGCGCGTGATGCGGAACGCCGTCTTTTTGATGGTCTCCGCCACCACGTCGAACGGTTCGCCCTTGACCTGCTCGAGCGCGGTCTTGACCACGCCCGGGCCGGACACGCCAACGTTGATGCAGCACTCCGGCTCGCCCACGCCGTGGAACGCGCCCGCCATGAACGGGTTGTCCTCGACGGCATTGGCAAACACGACGAGCTTGGCGCAGCCCAACCCGTCCTGTTCCTCGGTGCGCTTGGCCGTCGCCTTGATGATCTGCCCCATCCACGCCACCGCGTCCATGTTGATGCCGGCGCGCGTGGACGCGACGTTGACGGAAGAGCACACGCGCTCCGTGCACGCGAGCGCCTCCGGGATGCTGGCGATGAGCCGCCGGTCCGCCACGGTCATGCCCTTCTGCACGAGCGCAGAAAACCCGCCGATAAAGTTGATCCCCAGCGTATCCGCGGCACGGTCGAGCGCGCGGGCGAATACGGTGTAGTCCGCCGTGTTGGAGGCCGCCGCGATCTGCGCAATCGGCGTGACCGCCACGCGCTTGTTCACGATCGGGATGCCGTATTCGGTCTCGATCGCCTCGCCCGTGCGCACGAGCGCCTCGGCCTTGGACGTGACCTTGTCGTAGAGCTTGCGGCAGGCGGTCTCCGCGTCCGCATCGGCACAGTCGTAGAGCGAAATGCCCATGGTGATGGTCCGGATGTCGAGATGCTGCTGCTCGATCATTCGGACGGTTTCCAATATTTCCTTCTGGTTCTGCATGTCAGTTTACCGCGTGCATGGCGTTAAAGATGTCCTCGTGCTGGATGCGGATGGACAGCGCCATCTGCTCGCCCAGGTCTACCAGCGCGTCCCTGAGCGTGGAAAAATCGGACGTGCAGCCCTGCACGTCCGTCAGCATGACCATCGTAAAGTATTCGTTCATGACCGTCTGGCTGATGTCCAGCACGTTCACGCCATAGTCCGCCAGCAGCGTGCTCACGCGCGCAATGATGCCCACGCGGTCGTGCCCGACGACGGTGACAATCGCTTTTTTCATCGGAGTTCCTCCATCGTTCTGATTTTCTTATCATACAACAACCGGCGAAAAAACGCCACACGTTTTTTGGCGTAATGCAGCGCGGCGGCAAAGGAAAAAACGGGCGGCGCGGCAAAAGCCGCGCCGCCCGCGCCAGGGCGATGTCATTCGTTGCGAATGGCCGCCAGCGGGCTCAGCCGCATGGCGCGGATGGAGGGATACAGCCCTGCCACCAGACCCACGACCACCGAGAACGCCACTGCACCCGCAGCCAGGTAGAACGGGATGATGCTCGTAAACCCGGAGGCAGAGAGCAGCGTGTTGAGCAGCGCTTTAAGCCCATAGGAAATGACGAGCCCCAGCGCGCCGCCAAACAGGCCGATAAATGCAGACTCCGTAAGGAACATGCCCGCAATGTTGCTCATCCGGCAGCCAAGCACCTTGATGATGCCAATCTCCTTCGTTCGCTCATAGATGCTCATCATCATCGTGTTGATGATGCCGATCGCCGCTACCAGCAGCGACACGCCTCCGATGGCGCCGAGCAGGTACTGGATGCGCGCGGTCTGCTGCTCCGCCATTTCGACCGCGTCCTGCACGCTGTACACGCCATAGCCCATGTTTTCAATCTCCGTCTTGACGGCCTTGACGTCCTCCAGGCTGTTGCACTTGACCAGCACCTGGTTGTATTTGCCGGCGCTGCTTCCCAGAAAATCCTTGTTGTCCTCGATGAGCTTCTCCAGCGTACCCATCTCCATCAGGCAATAATAGGAGTAGTTGCCCTCCTCCTGCATGCTGCCAACCATGTCGATCTTGTACATCGAGCCGCGGGGCTGGGAATTGTCGCCGCTCTGCCCGTTTTGGCTATAGATGTTGTTATAGTCAAACGTCAGCTGGAAGCGGTCGTCCAGTTCCACCTTGGGGTTGCCGTCCCGGTCGACAGCTTCCTTGCCGGTGTTCGGGTCGCGAAACCACTGCAACACATAGCTGCCGACGACCATTTCCTTTGTGCTGCCGCGCTTGGCAACGGGGAACCGCCCCTCGCCCAGCGTCAGATCAAACTCCGCCGCGACCGACTCGTCCACGCCAAGGATCGACACATCCGAGACGTACCGGCCGCTCTTGAGCATGCCCCAGGCCTCGACCATCGGCATCACGGCGCGCACGCCGGCAATCTGCCGGAACGCCTCTACGCTCTTTTTGTTCAATTCCGTCTCGCGGCTGGTACCCGAACCGTCGCCCGTCTCCACATACGACCAGGAATTCACCTGGATCAGCGTCAGGCTGCCGGTGCCGGCAAAGCTCTGGACGGTCGCCTCGCGGATGCCGATGCCGAGCGATACCATGACCACGATCGACGCCACGCCGATCGTCATGCCCAACACCGTGAGAAATGCCCGCAATTTCCGGCGCCACAGGTTCAGAAACGCGATCGAGACGAGATCGCCAAACCTCATAACGCCTCCAGCTCCTTCTTGCGCTGCCGGTGCCGCCGGATGCCGAGCACGACCACGCCCGCGGACACCGCGGCAATTGCCAGCGCCCACCAGTACCAGGCAATGCCTTCCCGTCCTTCCGCGCCGCCCATGCCGCCGGACATGCCGTCATCGGCGTACCCCATGGCAGGATCGGCATAGGAGTCCTCCATCCCGCCGGCCATGGCTCCATCCTCCAACACGGGGTCGATTGCAATCTGTTCATTGACAAACATCTGCAGCGGCAACCGCTCCTGCATTTGCTCGCCATACACGTCCTCATACGAGATGACGACCTCGCCCGCAATGTCGCCCGCCACGTCTGTCTGCACGTCAAACTCGGCGCGCATCGTGCCGCCGCTGGCGATGTTGCCGCCAAAGTATGTCTCCGGCATGGACAGACCCTCGCCCTCCACCGTCACCATACAGTTATAGATCGAGGATTTGCCCATGTTGTACAGCGACACGCCCACTGCGGCGGTCTGGCCGACCCACGGCTCATCGTACACGAGCGGCTCGTCGCACTTGATGCGGATGCGCTGCTGGATGGGCAACGTGATGGACTCTTCGGTGGTATACGCCTGCTTGCTGCTCACACCGTCGTAGCTGAATGACAACGCCATGGCATACGCCTTGGCCTCCGCATCCGGCGCGGCTTGCAGCGTCACTTTCACGGTGGAGGCGCCCTCCTTCTCCATCTCCTTGATGTAGAGGGTGTTGCTGCCGTTCTCGGCCGGCAGGACGGTCCCCGTCTCATCCACCATGCGCAGCTGGATGTTCCTGATGGCCTCGTCGGCGGACGTGTTGCGCAGCGAAAGCGTCAGGTCAAACGGCTCTCCGGCATACAGCTTTTCGGTACTCAGGGCATACTTCTCCACAATAAGCTTCGGCTGCGAACGGAAGGTCACGCCACCGCCGCCGCCCGTGGACGCGCCCTTGGTCACGTTCACATAAACGCTGATGGTCTCCTCTGTGCGCACGCCGCCATAGGTATACCGCACGTGAAAGTCCACCTGCTTGATTCCCTTGGTCACGCTGTGGCTGAGTACCAGGTTCCGGTAGCCCTCCACCTGCCAGCACTCGCCCTGTTTGAGGTCGCCGTTGCCGGTGACCTCCGCCTTTTTGATGAGCAACGACATGGAAGGCATGTCAAAGGGGAAACTGTCAAGACTGGTGCTGTACACCGGCTCGATCTCCACATCCTGCAGATCGTAGCGCGCCACCAGCGGCAAGATGATGTTGACGGACTGGTCCCGCTCGCCTTTGAGCGCAGGAACCTCGCCCTCCTCTTTCTTGTTGTTGAGCCAGCGGGACAGCTCAATCCGGTCGCCTCCCGCGTCCGGCACGGCCGTCGGCTCCTGTTCCTGCCCGTCGTCCCCATCGGTATCCTCACCATTTCCCGGCACCGGCGTCTGAATGACGACGTGTACCACCGGCGGCGTCGCGGTCGACTTTGCGGTCGGCGTCGCAGTGGGCGTCACAGTCGGCGTCACGGTTGGCGTCGCAGTGGGTGTCGCAGTCGGCGTCGCGGTCGGCGTCTGACCTGGGTTCGTCTCCGTGTCGCCATCGGCCAACGCCAAGCTGAAGCAGCCAAAACACAGCGCCAAGCACAGCAGCAGCGCCACCGGGTAGGCCCAGCCATGTCCAACCATCCGAATTCGTTTCATGCTTCGTCCCCTCGCTTTTCCTGATCCATATTGTTCTGTTCTGCATCGGCTGCCCGTTGTGGCGGCACAGGCGGTTCATGCGTCTGATACCGGATGTCCACGATCCTCCCGTCGAGCAGATGGATGACTTTATCGGCAAACTGGGCCATGTTCGGGTCGTGCGTGACCATGATGAGCGTCTTGTGCTTTTGGCGCAGGATGTTACAGATCACGTGCATGACCTCATCGGACGTACCGGAATCGAGATTGCCCGTCGGCTCGTCGGCAAACACGATTTCCGGATCGGTCACAAGCGCGCGGGCAATGCCGACGCGCTGCTGCTGCCCGCCGCTCATTTGCGACGGCTTGTGCCGCATGTGCGTCTCCAGCCCCACGAGTTTCAGCATATTCTCGGCCAGTTTGTTTCGCTTATATGCCGGCACCCCGCGAAACGCCAGCGGAAAGGCCACGTTCTCCAGCGCCGTATAGTACGGCATCAGGTTGAACGACTGGAAGATGAACCCGATGTGCTGCTGGCGAAAGCGGATGAGCTCGCTCTGGTTCATGCGTTCCAAATGACAGCCGGCAATGACGATCTCTCCGGACGTCACATGCTCGAGCCCGGCCAGCACGTTGAGCAGCGTGCTTTTGCCCGAGCCGCTCCGGCCGATGATACAGCACAGTTCACCCTCCTCGATCGTAAGATCCACACCACGCAACGCCTGTACGTCCACGCTGCCTACGCGGTAGATCTTCCTGGCTCCGGAAACCGCAATCAGCGGCGCTTGCTCCATACGCTAATCCCCCGTATTCTGAGTTTGCCACCAGTAAACACCACAAAATCTTGTGTATAATACCAATACTCATACTATAGCATTTCGGTTGCAAAACATCTGTAAGGAAACTATGAATTTTCTGTTAACCCGCGCCGCCGGAACGTGATGCTTCTCACGCCAGGGCCCCATGTGGTATACTGGTCAATGACAGCCCCCCTGTGGTGGCGCCCCAGTCTATCGGGAAAGGACCTTTGCCCCATGGAACAGCCACACGCCCCTTTGGATATCCTGGCGCGCGATCGCGCAGGCGTTCCCGTCTCGTTGGATGACCCGGACTATGGCGTTATCAATGAAACCATCGAGCGGGCCCACCGCATCTGCGCCGAGCTCAACGCCGGCTGGCAGCCGCCCGCGCGTGTACGCGCGCTGTTTGCCGAGCTCACCGGCACGGAACCCGACGACACACTACGCATCTATACGCCCTTTTATGCCGGTTTTGGCCGGAATATACGCGTGGGGAAGCACGTCTTTATCAATTCGTGCTGCCTGTTCATGGATCGCGGCGGCATCACCATCGGCGACGGCACGTTTATCGGCCCAAACGTCAACCTGATTACGACCGGCCATGGACTCGACCCGTCCGACCGGCGCACGACGATTTCCCGCCCGATCGTCCTGGGGCGCAACGTGTGGATCGGCGCGGCGGCCATCGTGCTGCCGGGCGTAACGATCGGCGACAACAGCGTCATCGGCGCGGGCGCCGTCGTCACGCACGACGTGCCAGCAGGCGCCGTGGCGGCGGGCAATCCGGCGCGCGTCATACGGATGCTGTAAGGAGAGACACGCATATGGAGCTGCCACAGGCCTTTTTGACGCGCATGCGCGCGCAACTCGGCGAGACGGGCTTTACCGCCTATCTGGCCGCCATGGACCGTCCCGTACGCCGCGCGCTGCGCGTCAACACGCTCAAGCTCACCGCAGATGCGTTGCAGGCGCTGCTCGGCTTCCCACTGGAGCCCTGCGGCATCGTGCCGGAGGGCTTTTTTGTGCCGGATGTGTTCCGCCCGGGGCGGCACGCGGCGCACATGGCCGGCTTGTTCTACATGCAGGAACCGTCCGCCCAGCTGCCGGCCGCCCTGCTGCGCGCCGTGCCGGGGGAAGCGGTGCTCGACCTGTGCGCCGCCCCCGGCGGCAAGGCGGGGCAGCTGGCCGCGCATCTGCAAAACACCGGCCTGCTTGTGGCAAACGAGCCCGTGCCGGGGCGCGCCGCCGTCCTGCAGCGCACGCTGGAGCGTCTCGGCGTTTCCAATGCGGTCGTCACGTGCATGCGCCCGGATGCGCTTTGCGAGGCGCTGCCCGGCGCGTTTGACGCGGTGCTCGTCGACGCCCCCTGTTCCGGAGAAGGCATGTTCCGCCGCGAACCCCAGGCCGTCGCCGACTGGTCGGAGGCGCACGTGGCCGCCTGCGCCGCGCGCCAGAGCGCCATATTGGAGAGCGCCGCCGCCGCGGTACGGCCGGGCGGGCGGCTGGTCTATTCCACCTGTACGTTTTCCCCGGACGAAAACGAACGGACGGTGGAGTCCTTTTTGCGCGCGCACCCGGACTTTTCCCTGCACGAAACGCACCGGCTCTATCCGCACACCTCGCCCGGCGAAGGGCAGTTTGCCGCCCTGCTCACGCGCGCCGGCGCCGGCACGGCGCCGGCGATCCGGCCACTAGAAGCGCCTGTGCCGCTCTTTCAGGCCTTTTGCCGGGAGGCCATGACGGCCGCGCCGGAGCGTCCGGCCCGGTTGCTGCCGGATGGACGGGTGTTCCTGCTGCCGGAGCGGCTGCCGCCCAACCTGCACCGGCTGCGCATGCTGTCCGCCGGGGTCGCCGCCGGCGAGGTGCGCGGCAACCGGTTTTTGCCGGCGCACGCGCTGTTCCTCGCCCACAAGTCCTCCGCTTTCGTCCGGTCCATCGACCTCGACGGCGCACGGCTTGGCGCCTTTCTCGCCGGGGAAGCGCTGCCGCTGGACACGCCCGGCGAGGGCTACACCGCCGTCTGCTGGCGCGGATATCCGCTGGGTTTTGGCAAGCTGACGGGCGGCACGCTCAAAAACCACCTGCCAAAGGGACTGCGCCTGCGCTGACATTCCCGCGCGGCCGACGCTGAAAAACGGCCCTCGCACCGATGCTCTCGGTGCGAGGGCCGTTTTTTGTTCCCGTCCCGCCGCCGTCCGTCAGCCGCCCACCTGCGGCAACCGCTCAAACGCAATGCGCGGCGTGCCGTCCGCCACGTGGATGATGCCGCAGCGCACAAACCCGAGCGCCGGCAACAGGTGCAGCATCGGCGCGTTGTCGGCATGGGTATCCACGCGCAAATGCGGCTGCCGCTCCGCGCACCAGGCCACGCACGCGCGCAACACGCCATGCACCCGGCACGCACTGGCCAGGCGATGGATGGTGCTATATGGCGCGTCGGACAGCCAGGCGCCGTCCTCGATGCGCGCATAGGTCGGGTCGGCCCCGGCCAAAAGTGCGAACACGCCTTCCAGCCCGGCCTCCGACTCCAGCACAAACCCGGTGCCCATGGCGATATCCTGCTCTACGAGCGCCCGCGCAGGGTGGCCGCCCGCCCACTGCGTGCGGTTGCCATGTTCCCGCATGAACGCGCGCGCACGCGCATAGATGGCCAGAAGTTCCTCGAGATCCGCCCAACCGGAAGGCCGGATACGCCAGCCGTCCCCGTCCCAAAGCGCCGACCGCCCGGTTGCACGGGACGGCCCGCGGTTACAGCACATCGTCTTTCGGCGCGGCAGAAAGCGGCGCGTGCTCCTCCTCAAACCGTTCCGCAAGCAGACGGGTGGTCAGATAGGCGGAGATGGCGTCGATGGCCATGCGGTTCTTGCCGCCGCGCATGACGGCAAAGTCCGCGTCGTCGATGTATTTGGAGATGTACTTTTCATACATGGGTTTCACGGTCTCCAGATACTGCGCCGCAATGTTGTCGATCGTGCGGCCGCGCTGCTTGATGTCGCGCCGGATGCGCCGCAGCAGGCAAATGTCGGCGTCCACCTGCAAAAACACCTTCAGCACCATCAGCTCGCAGAGGCGCTTGTCGTGGAACATGTGGATGCCCTCGAGGATCAACACCTCGGGCGGCCGAATCAAATCCGGCCGGTCGGCCCGCAGGTGCTGCGTATAGTCGTATGCCTTGGTCGTGATCGCCTCCCCACGGGAGAGCGCCAGCACGTCGGCCAGCATCTCGTCATAGTCGAAAATGGAGGGCTCGTCGTAGTTCGTCCGCTCCCGCTGTGCAAACGACAGCTGCGGAAAGCTCTTGTAGTACCCGTCCTGCCCGAGGATGACGCAACTGCACGTGAGCGCATCGCGGATGCGCCGCGCCAGAGTGCTTTTCCCGCTGCCACTTGCACCACAAATTCCGACAATCAGCATAAACGCTCCTTTATCCGTCCTCCTGTAGTGGGTTCCCGCCCGTCCGGAGCGGGCCTCATGCGCGCCTGCGCCGGCAGCTCGTCCCATGCCCGTTCCGCTCAGCCTCCCGCGCCCGCCTGGCCGGCCAACAACGCGCGAATTGCCTCCAATACCGGCCGTTCATACCGCTCAAAGCGCGCGTCGGATTGCAGCCGGGCCAGCGCGTCAAAGCGCACCAGCCGGTCGGCCACATGCGCCGCCACGAGAGCGCGGTGCTCCGGCGTGCCGGCATACCGGTGCAAAAGCAGCGCGCCGTTTGCCGCCTCCTGCAGGAGCCTGGCATGCAGGTCCGGCACCGCCGTCTCCTGCCTGACCGGCACGGGCGATTCGCACACCAGTTCCGGCTGCCAAGGCGTCGCCCCACGCACAAACCCCGCTTCCTCAAGCGCATAGACGGTGCAGCGCCTGCCGCGATAGACCGCGTCAAATGCGCCGGGATAGCACTCCCACACCTCCGGCGCGCCCCGGCCGTCCACATCGAGCAAAAAGTCAAAATCATCGTGCCGCGCGCCAAACAGCAGTCCCGTGACCAGGTTGTCCACCGCATAGACGAACGCCTTGCCGTGAGAAGAGCGGCGCGGGACCAGCACGGCCAGCCCCGGCGTCGCGGACACGTGATAGACCATGGCCGTCCTCCTTTTCCAGCGCTGCGCGGCCCGACTCACACGATGCGGAAAAGCATCTCCCCGTAGGACGGCAACGGCCAGCTCTCCTTGTCCACGATGCACTCCAGCGCGTCGACACACGCGCGCAGGCGCTCCATGCGCGGCCGCACCGCATCGCGGTGGCCGCAGGCGCGCTCGAATGCGCTGCCGCCGCTGAAGCGCGCAACGGCTTCATCCAGCGCGTCCAGCGCCAGGCGGCACTCGTGCATGCGGCGGTTGAGCGTGCGCAGCATGGCCGTCTGTGCGGGCGCATCCACGCCCGCCTGGCGGGAGGCGGCCGCCGCCTCGCCCAGCATGGCGCTATAGCGCGCGCACGCGGGCAAAATCGTCTGCCGGGCGATCTTGACCATGGTCACGGCCTCGATGTGCCCCAGCGTGGCATAGTTTTGCAGCGCAATCTCCCGGCGCGCCAGCGCTTCGCCGCCGGAGAGCACGCCGTGGCGCTCCAGCACGGCGCGCGTCTGCTCGTCCCCATAGACCGCAATGGCGTCCACCGTGTTGTCGATGGCGGGCAGCCCGCGCCGCGCCGCCTCCGCCGTCCAGGCCGGGTCATAGTTGTTGCCGTTGAACAAGACGCGGCTGTGCGCTTCATACCAGTCGGCCATGAGCCCGCGCCACGCGGCGTCCCGGTCGTCCGCCGCCTCCAGCGCATCCGCCATGCGCATCAGGCAATCCGCCACAATGGTGTTGAGCACCGTGTTCGGCATGCCCAGCGACTGCGACGAGCCCACCATGCGAAACTCGAATTTGTTGCCCGTAAACGCAAACGGGGACGTGCGGTTGCGGTCGGTATCGTCGCGCTTGATCTCCGCAAGCGTCGACACGCCGATGTGCATCATCTCTCCCGCATGCGCCGGCACGCTGTTCCCGTGGGCGACGCTCTCCAGCGCCGCCTGTAGCCGGCTGCCCAGAAACACCGACAGGATGGGCGGCGGGGCCTCCGAGCCTCCCAGGCGGCTCTCGTTGCCGATAGACGCGCAGCTCATGCGCAACATGGGCGCATACTCGTCCACCGCCGCGATGACGGCCATCAGGAACGTGAAAAACACGCGGTTCGCCGCAGCGTCCTTGCCGGGCTTGAGCAGGTTCACGCCCGTATCCGTCAGCAGCGACCAGTTGTTGTGCTTGCCGCTGCCGTTCACCCCGGCGAACGGCTTTTCGTGCAGCAGGCACGTGAGCCCGTGCCGTTCCGCAATGCGGCGCATGGATTCCATGATGATCTGGTTGTGATCCACAGCCAGGTTGGCGGACACGAACAACGGCGCCAGCTCATACTGCGAGGGCGCGACCTCGTTGTGCTCCGTCTTGCACGGCACACCCATGCGCCAGAGCGCGTCGTTGAGCTCGTGCATAAACGCGAGCACCGGCTCCGGCGTGGCGGCATAGTACTGGTCGGAAAGCTCCTGCCCCTTGGCCGGCGGCGCGCCGAACAGCGTCCGCCCGGTATACACGAGGTCCTTGCGGCGCAAAAACGCGTGCTTGTCCACGAGGAAATATTCCTGCTCCCCGCCGACGGACGGCGTCACACGGCGCGTCCTGCCGTCCCCCAGCAGGCGCAGCACGCGCACCGCCTGGCGGTTGAGCGCCTCCATGGAGCGCAGCAGCGGCGTCTTTTCGTCGAGCGCCTCGCCGGAAAACGCGCAAAACGCCGTGGGGATGCACAGGCAGCACGAACCGTCCCCGTTCCGCTTCAAAAATGCCGGGCTCGTGCAATCCCACGTGGTGTAGCCGCGCGCCTCAAACGTCGCGCGCAGCCCGCCGGAGGGAAACGACGACCCGTCCGCCTCGCCCTTGATCAGCGCCTTGGCGGAAAAGGAGAGGATCGGCGCGCAATCCAGCCCGCCAAAGTCCAGGAATGTATCCCGCTTCTCGGCGGTGGCGCCGGTCATCGGCTGGAACCAGTGCGTAAAATGCGTGGCGCCGCGCTCCAGCGCCCAGTGCATCATCGCGGTCGCGACCGCGCCGGCAACCTCGAACGTCAGCTCGGTGCCCTCTTCCATCGTGCGATGCAGCGCGCGGTACATCTCCGTCGGCAAGCGGCGCTCCATTTCGGCATCGGTAAACACGTCGGAACCGAATGCGCTGTATGCGGTCGTCTCGTCAATCTGCATGGGATCCTCCATTTGTTCAAGCGCGCCTGACCGGCCGCTCTGCAGCTGGCCGGGCGCGAAGCTCCCGGCCATGCGGCGCCTGCCGCGCGGCGCCCTATTAGCGCCTGACCGGGTTTTTCCGATGGTACCACATCCGCCGCACAATTGCAATGCGTCCGGCGAAATTTGCTGAAAAAGCGCCTCGAATGGGGCGCATAAGGTTTTATTAACTAAAAAACGAGGTGAAAGTGGGGGCATTTCTCTGCGGTGCTTGTGCGTCGCACGGCGTGGGAAAGCCCGTCAGGCCAGCAGCCAGCGGGCAATCGCGTCCGGCACGGTACGGTTGCGCACAAACACGCTGTACAGCTCCCGCTCGGCCAGCGGCGCAGCCTCGCAGCCGATCTCCACCGTCACGGACGGGATGTCCTGCTCGGCCACCGCCCAGTCCTTGTAGCCCGCGCCATCCGCGCCGCCTCCCTCCGGCGGATACCCGGTCGCCAGGGAAATGCTGCCCGCAAGCGACGCCGACCGGTCGTTGACGGGCTGCGCATCGCCATATCCCGCGTAGATCAGGCTGCCGTACGCATGGTAACTGACGGTCGCAGCGAAGGGAAAGCGCAGCGTATACGCCCGCAGGGCCTCCGTTTCCGCCGCGGAAAACGGCGCTTCCCCACCATACCGCTCGGAAGAAGGCGCAGCGCGGCGCGCCGTCGTCTTCCATCCCGCGGGGAAATTCCGGTTCAGGTCCGTCCCCCGTCCGTTGGCCTTCCAGCGTTGCGCGTAATCCGCAACGTCCAAAGTGGTATGGCCCGCTTGCACATCGGCATCGTAAATGGCCAGCTGCGCCTCGTTGAGCGCCCCGCTCTGCGATATCGCCACCCCGTCCGGATTGGCCATGGGAACGATGTGCCAGCAAATCGCGCCATCCCCCGGCAGGCCCCGCCCTGCCCAGTCGTCCGCGAGCGCCATCAGCAGCCAGGCCGTCATGTGTTCGCGCCCATGGATCGCCCCCTGCAGCAGCACGTGATACGCCGCGTCGGACGGGCCAAGCCGCAAAACGGGAATCTCCCGCCCCAGTTCGGACACGCCGATGCTCTCGACTTCGACCAGCTCCGGATACAGCGACGCCAGCGCGGCCGCATCCGACAGCAGCGTCTCGTAGGCATAGCTGGCCGTGGGTTTCACAATGTCCAGCACGGCGGGCAGGTATGCCTCGTCGGCGGGTTGCAGATAGCTGGACAACACATAGCCCGTCTGCCCCGCATGGCGAACCTGGGCATACCGCCCGGCCCAGGCCAGCAGCTCCACGACCTCGCCCGCGCGCACCGTCCCGAGCAGCGCCTCGCCGCCCGGCGTCTCCCGCAGGTTCAGGTATTCCTCGCAGTTGGCGCGCCAGAGCAGCGGCACGGCGCCGGCGTCCTCCGCCACCGGCGCCAGACGGTGGGCCGGCAGATACCCTGTGGCGCCCTGATAGTGCACGAGGGCATATGCGCCGCAGCGCGCCAGGAGCCGCACTTCCTCTCCCGCCGCAATGGCGGCAAAGGCGGTGTCCGCCGCGGGGCTGGCGGTGAGCGCCGCCGCCTCGCCCGGCCCGACCCGGTAGCGCGCAGCCGCCTGCGGCGCGAACGTTTCCTCCACGGGATAGTCCACGCCGTCGCTAAAATGCCACCACTCGCCGGAATAGCCCACGAGGCCGCAGCCCTCCATGACCTCCTGCAGCAGGCGGGCATGCTCCGCCGCCTCTGCGGAGCAATCGGAATAATCCCGATCCGCCCGTTCCGAAAAATCGTCAAAGCCGGAGGGCATCTCCAGCAGCGCGCCCGTCGCGTCCGCCAGGGTCACATCCACGGCGCCGCCTCGGCAATGGGTGCGGCTGCCTGTGGCCGGGTCGGACACATACTGTGGGTCCGGATATGCCGCAAACAGCGCCTGTTGCGCCGCGAGCGGCCGGTAGGCATCCCAGATCACGAGCGTCAGCCCCAGCTGCTCCAGCGCCGCGACCGCCTGCCCGAGCTTTTGCACGGTGCCATAGCGCAGGTATGCGTCCGTAAAGCCATAGATGGGGCGGCCAGTAACATTCTCGTCCGTCGCATATACCAGCTGCTGCGAAACGCCCGGAAGGTAATCGATCACGCGGACCAGGGCGTCGTCTTCGGGCGTCGGCGCCGTGGGGGCGGGCGTAGCCTGCGCAGGCGGCACGGCCGGCGTCGCGGCGGGGGCCGCCGTCGCGGCGGG